>OMJG01000439.1_pt1 | contig 31458 bp, 29 predicted proteins | sample 1646431 | NCBI WGS metagenome assembly OMJG01 (sample SAMN03771674, study PRJEB25209) | food metagenome | isolation source: Cotija cheese | place: Mexico:Jalisco,Michoacan | collected 2011-12-12
GAGTTCAGACGTGTGCTCTTCCGATCTGGCGTCGCCGCGGGCCGCGGGGCGGAACCTCGACGCAGGGCCGAGGGCTTCGGCGCAGCCGGTCTCGGGGACGTGGGCTTCGGTGCGGAGGAGTCGGGGGCCTCGGCGTCGCGCGGTGCGGATGCGGATGGCGAGTGATCATCGGTGGGGCGCATCCCTCCAATATATCTGTCGCGTGCATCACGCGGAGAATCCTCGAGGCCCCGTGACAGGTCCGGCGCCGTCGTGCCCGGTACGCGCCGGCGGTACAGTGGTGGGGCGCGCGGCCCATCCGCGCGGTGTCGACCCCGAACCCCGTGGAGGAGAGGCCCATGGCCCGCAAGGCGTCCCTGTCAGGTTTCCCGGAGCTGCTGCCGGAGGAGCGGGTGGTGGAGAACCACGTGCTGGACACCCTGCGCCGGACCTTCGAGCTGCACGGCTTCTCCAACATCGAGACCCGCTCGATGGAGACCCAGGAGCAGCTGCTGCGCAAGGGCGAGATCGACAAGGAGGTCTACGCCGTCTCCCGGCTGCAGGAGGACGGACCCGCCCCGGAGCGCCGGGCCAAGGACCGCCTGGCCCTGCACTTCGACCTGACCGTGCCCTTCGCCCGCTACGTCGTGGAGAACGCCGGACACCTGGACTTCCCCTTCCAGCGCTACCAGATCCAGAAGTCCTGGCGCGGGGAGCGGCCCCAGGAGGGCCGATATCGGGAGTTCACCCAGGCCGATGTGGACGTCGTCGGCGACGGCGCCCTGCCCTTCCGCTACGACGTCGAGCTCGCCCTGGTGATCGTGGACGCCCTGTCCGCCCTGCCGCTGCCGGCCTTCCGGATGCGGGTCAACAACCGCAAGCTCTCCGAGGGCTTCTACCGCGGCATCGGGCTCACCGACACCGCCGGGGTGCTGCGCAGCATCGACAAGCTGGACAAGATCGGCCCGGAGGCCGTGGGGAACCTCCTGCGCGAGGAGCTCGGGGCCACCGAGGAGCAGATCGGCAAGGCCCTGGCCCTGGCCGAGATCACCGCGCAGGACCTCTCCTTCGTGGACCGGGTGCGGGCCCTGGGCGTGCAGGACCCGCTGCTGGAGGAGGGCCTGGCGGAGCTGGCCGAGGTCATCGGGCAGGCCGCCAAGCGCGCCCCGGGCCAGGTCACCGCGGACCTGTCCATCGCCCGCGGACTGGACTACTACACCGGCACCGTCTACGAGACCGTGCTGGTCGGGCACGAGGAGCTCGGCTCCATCTGCTCCGGCGGGCGCTACGAATCCCTGGCCTCGGACGGCAAGCGCACCTTCCCCGGGGTGGGGCTGTCCATCGGGGTGACTCGGCTGGTGGCCCGGATCCTGTCCCAGCACCTGGCCGCGGCCAGCCGCAAGGTCCCCACCGCGGTGTACGTGGCGCTGACCGACGACGAGACGTGGTCCGCGGCGCAGGACGTCGCCCAGCAGCTGCGCGCCCGCGGGATCCCCACCGAGGTCTCCGCGCAGGCGGCGAAGTTCGGCAAGCAGATCCGGCACGCCGACCGCCGCGGCATCCCCTACGTCTGGTTCACCGGAGGCGACGAGCAGGGGAACCCGACCCACGAGGTCAAGGACATCCGCTCCGGCGAGCAGGTGCCGGCCGATCCCGCGACCTGGATGCCCCCGGCCACGGATCTGACCCCTCAAGTCACGGCCCCCGCCCCCCAGGTCACCGCCCCCGCCGCCGACTGAGCCGAGCGCTTCCGCTCCCGGGCGGGGCGTGAGCCCGCGCGATAGACTCGATCACCAGAACCCGCCGTCCCGTACGCCGTCCCCCTCGGGGCCGGCGCGCGGTCCGGCACGCACCCCACCGAAAGGCCGTAACCCCCGTGCTGCGCACCCACACCCTCGGCGAGCTGACCGCCGAGAACATCGGAGAGACCGTGACCCTGGCCGGCTGGGTCGCCCGACGCCGCGACCACGGCGGGGTGGCCTTCGTGGACCTGCGGGACCGCACCGGCATCACCCAGTGCGTCTTCCACGACGAGGCCGACTTCGACGCGCTGCGCAACGAGTACGTCCTGCAGGTCACCGGCACCGTGCGCGCCCGCCCGGAGGGCAACGAGAACCCGAACCTGGTCACCGGGCAGATCGAGGTGGAGGTGGCCTCCACCGAGGTGCTCAACACCGCGGCCCCCCTGCCCTTCCAGATCGACGAGCACGTGGAGGTCGGCGAGGAGGCCCGGCTGCGCCACCGCTACCTGGACCTGCGCCGCCCGGAGCCGGCGAAGATCATGCGGCTGCGCTCCGAGGCCAACCGCACCGCCCGCGAGCTGCTGCACGAGGACGGCTACGTGGAGGTGGAGACCCCCACGATGACCCGCTCCACCCCGGAGGGCGCCCGCGACTTCGTCGTCCCGGCCCGCCTGGCCCCGGGCTCCTGGTACGCCCTGCCGCAGTCCCCGCAGCTGTTCAAGCAGCTGCTGCAGGTCGGCGGGATCGAGAAGTACTACCAGATCGCCCGCTGCTACCGGGACGAGGACTTCCGGGCGGACCGCCAGCCCGAGTTCACCCAGCTGGACATCGAGGCCTCCTTCGTGGAGGAGGACGACGTCATCGACCTCGGGGAGCGCATCGTCGCGGCCCTGTGGAAGCTCATCGACGTCGAGGTGCCCCGCCCCATCCGCCGCATGACCTACGCCGAGGCCATGGAGAAGTACGGCTCGGACAAGCCGGACCTGCGCTTCGGGCTGGAGCTGACCGAGCTGACCGAGTACTTCAAGGACACCACCTTCCGGGTGTTCAAGGCCCCGTACGTGGGGGCCGTGGTCATGCCGGGCGGGGCCTCCCAGCCGCGGCGCACCCTGGACGCCTGGCAGGAGTGGGCCAAGCAGCGCGGGGCCAAGGGCCTGGCGTACGTGCTGGTTCAGGAGGACGGCACCCTGACCGGGCCGGTGGCCAAGAACATCACCGATGCCGAGCGCGAGGGCCTGGCCGCCGCGACCGGTGCCGAGCCCGGGGACTGCATCTTCTTCGCCGCGGGCGAGGCCAAGGCCTCCCGCGCCCTGCTGGGGGCGGCCCGCGTGGAGATCGGGCACCGCACCGGGCTGATCAAGGACGGCGACTGGGCCTTCGTGTGGGTCGTGGACGCCCCGCTGTTCGAGCCGGCCGCCGACGCCGAGGAGTCCGGCGACGTCGCCCTGGGCCACTCCGCGTGGACCGCGGTGCACCACGCCTTCACCTCGCCCAAGCCGGAGTTCCTGGACACCTTCGACCAGGATCCGGGCGCGGCCCTGGCCTACGCCTACGACATCGTGTGCAACGGCAACGAGATCGGCGGCGGCTCGATCCGCATCCACCGCCGGGACGTGCAGGAGCGGGTCTTCCAGGTCATGGGCATCTCCGAGGAGGAGGCCCAGGAGAAGTTCGGCTTCCTGCTGGAGGCCTTCAAGTTCGGCGCGCCCCCGCACGGCGGGATCGCCTTCGGGTGGGACCGGGTGGTGGCCCTGCTGGCCGGCACGGACTCCATCCGCGAGGTCATCGCCTTCCCGAAGACCGGCAACGGCTACGACCCGCTGACCGCGGCCCCCGCCCCGATCACCGCGCAGCAGCGCAAGGAGACCGGGGTGGACGCGAAGCCGGAGCCGACGAAGGACTGACCGGCGTCGGCCAATCCGCCGAGACCGCACATCATGGCCGAGACCGCGCCCGTCGGATGCGGCCTCGGCCGTTTCGTACGGTCTCGTCTGTTTCGTGCGGTCTCGACGGCGGGGCTCGGCGCCGTCGGCTACGGTGGGAGCATGCGCATCGTCCTGCAGAGAGTCAGCTCGGCCCAGGTCTCGGTCGTCCCCGAGGACGGGGGAGAGCCCGAGGTCGTGGGCGCCATCGAGGGCCCGGGCCTGCTGGCCCTGGTGGGGGTGACCCACGGGGACGGACCCGCCGAGGCCGCCAAGCTCGCGGAGAAGACCTGGCGCCTGCGGCTGCTGGACGGGGAGCGCTCCTGCGCGGACCTGGATGCCCCGATCCTGGCCGTCAGCCAGTTCACCCTCTACGGGGACGCCCGGAAGGGCCGGCGCCCCTCTTGGTCCGCGGCCGCCCCGGGGCCCATCTCCGAGCCGGTGGTCGACGCCTACGTGCAGGCCCTGCGGGACCTCGGGGCCACCGTGGCCACCGGGCGCTTCGGCGCGCACATGCGGGTCCAGCTGACCAACGACGGACCGGTCACCCTCATCCTGGACACCGCGGACCTGTGACCGGCGGGAAGGCCGAGCCCTCACCATGACCCAGTCCCTGTTCGGCGACGACGACGCCGCGACCACTACCGCCTCCGCCCGCGCGAGGAACGGACGCGGCGGATCCCGCACGCCCGCTCCCGGGCCGGGGGCCGGCCGGTCCGCAGGCTCCCGCAGCCCGCTGGCGGTGCGGATGCGCCCGCGCACCGTCGAGGAGATCGTGGGCCAGGCCCACGCCCTGAAGCCCGGCTCCCCGCTGCGGGTGCTCGCCGGGGAGGATGCGGGCCCGGCCGGACCCAGCTCCGTGATCCTGTGGGGCCCGCCGGGCACCGGCAAGACCACGATCGCCCACGTCATCGCCCGCGGCTCCGGGAGGAAGTTCGTGGAGCTGTCCGCGATCACCGCCGGGGTCAAGGACGTGCGCGCCGTGATGGAGCAGGCCCTGGACGACCGGGATCTGCACGGCATCACCACCGTGCTGTTCCTGGATGAGATCCACCGCTTCACCAAGGCCCAGCAGGACGCCCTGCTGCCCGGGGTGGAGAACCGCTGGGTCGTGCTGGTGGCCGCGACCACGGAGAACCCGAGCTTCTCGGTGATCTCCCCGCTGCTCTCCCGCTCCCTGCTGGTCACCCTCACCCCGCTGGAGGACGCGGACATCGCCGCGCTGATCGACCGGGCCGTCGCCGATCCGCGCGGGCTCAACGGGACCGTGACGCTGGAGGAGGAGGCCCGGGATCACCTGGTGCAGCTGGCCTCCGGGGACGCCCGGCGGGCCCTGACCACCCTGGAGGCCGCCGCGGCCGTCGCCTTCGGCCACGCCGAGGCCGCACACGAACCGGCCGAACCGGCCGGGGAGGAAGCCGGGGACGAGGCCGCCGAGGACCCGGAAGGAGCGCAGCCGGGGGCCGAGCCCGCCGCCGTGGTGGTCACGGCCGCGCACGCCGAGGAGGCCACGGACCGGGCCGCGCTGCGCTACGACCGGGCGGGGGATCAGCACTACGACGTCATCAGCGCGTTCATCAAATCCATCCGCGGCTCGGACCCGGACGCCGCCCTGCACTACCTGGCCCGGATGATCGAGGCGGGGGAGGACCCGCGGTTCATCGCCCGGCGCATCGTGGTCCACGCCAGCGAGGACATCGGCATGGCCGATCCCATCGCGCTGCAGACCGCGGTGGCCGCCGCCCAGGCGGTGCAGCTGATCGGGCTGCCCGAGGCCCGGATCAACCTCGCCCAGGCCGTGATCCACCTGGCCACCGCCCCGAAGTCCAACGCCGTGATCCGGGCGATCGACGCCGCCCAGGCCGACGTGCGCGCCGGTCGCTCCGGCGTCGTGCCCCCGCACCTGCGCGATGCCCACTACGGCGGGGCCGCCGCCCACGGACACGGGAAGGGGTACGTCTACCCGCACGACGTGCCCCACGCGGTGGCCGCCCAGCAGTACCTGCCGGACACCCTGCGCGGCGCGCAGTACTACCGGCCCACCGAGTACGGGGCGGAGCGCACCGTGAAGCGGCGCGTGGGGATCCTGCGCGAGATCCTGCGCGGTCGCCGCCCCCGAGCGGGCGGGGACGCTGGCGGGGCATCGTGACGAGAGGCACCCCCGCGAGTCCGGCCCGGTGACCTGACAGCCCGGCCCGCGTGCCGTAGAGTGGAGGGCTGTCTGGCACGCCGTGGACGAAACGCATCCCGACCCCCGGGATGATCACCGACCGCGGTGGCAGCAAGGGTAGCGGCTGACCCGCGCTCTCCGCCGCGCAAAACCGTGCGCGGATCCCGGAGGCCAGTTGACACCAGAACAAATGGGGCGGGCTCCCGCTGAGCCCGCGCCAACCGCATGAAAGGCAATCCTTGGCTACTACCACCAAGACCAAGCGGGCGCGCAACCTCGTCCGCAAGTCCCGCGCCCTCGGGATCCCGCTGACCCCGAAGGCCGAGAAGTACTTCGAGCGCCGCCCCTACGGCCCCGGCCAGCACGGGCGCGCCCGCCGTCGGCAGGACTCCGACTACGCCGTGCGTCTGCGCGAGAAGCAGCGTCTGCGCGCGCAGTACAACATCCGCGAGGCGCAGATGCGCCGCGCCTACGCCGAGGCCAAGCGCACCGAGGGCCAGACCGGTGAGAACCTGGTCGAGCAGCTCGAGACCCGCCTAGACGCCCTGGTGCTGCGCTCCGGCTTCGCCCGGACCATCACCCAGGCCCGCCAGATGGTCGTGCACCGTCACATCATGGTCGACGGCGTGCGCGTGGACCGCCCCTCCTTCCGCGTGAAGCCGGGCCAGCTGATCCACGTGCACCCGCGCTCGGAGAAGATGGACCCGTTCCAGGTGGCCGCCACGGGCGCCAACCAGGACGTGCTGCCCCCGACCCCGCCGTACCTGAACGTCGAGATCGACAAGCTGCACGCCAAGCTCGAGCGCGCCCCCAAGCGCCCCGAGATCCCCGTCACCTGCGAGGAGCAGCTGGTGGTCGAGTACTACGCCCGCATGGCGTAGCCCGATCCCCACGGGAGACGGCCCGCGACGCACCCTGCGTCGCGGGCCGTCCCCGTTCCCGCCCGTGCCGAGGCCCGGGGGAGCGCGTCGGCGGCTGCTGATAACCTAGGCTGGAAACGGTCACGGTTCGGTCACGACGCCGGGACCCGGCGGTCCTGCCCGGACCGCCGCAGCACACCTTTGACCACCACCTGCGAGGAGACGGTTGCGCACATGACGGTCGGATCGATCGCGGGGCTCATCGCCGCCGGCGTCTTCGCCGTGCTGGTGGCCCTGCTGGCCCTGCCCATCGTCAAGCTCGGACGGGTCTTCGACGAGCTGCGCGTGACCGTGCGCCAGCTCAACGAGGGCACCGGCCCGCTGATCGACGAGGTCACCCGCACGGTGGCCACCACCAACACCCAGCTGGAGAAGGTGGACGGGATCACCGACAACGTCTCCGACGCCTCCGCGAACGTCTCCGCCCTGTCCAGCCTGGTCGCCTCCACGGTCGGCCAGCCCCTGATCAAGGTCGCCTCCTTCTCCTACGGCGTGCGCAAGGCCTTCCGCGGCCGCGACGGTGAGACCCCGGCCGCCCCCGAATCCGCAGGCCCCACGGAGGAGGGCGCATGAGCTTCTGGTCCAAGGCCGCGCTGACCCTGGCCGGTGCGGCCGCGGGATACCTCGCGGCCCGCCGCGGCCCCGCCGTCGTGCGCACCGGACGCGAGCTGGTGCTGCGCGGGCCCTCCGCGCTGTCCGAGCAGACCCCGAGCCCGGGAGGAAACGCCATGGCCCGCTTCTGGAGCTCCTCCGCCGCCGCCCCGCTGCGCGCCGGGGCCCTGAAGGCCGTGCGCTTCGCCGCGACCGTCAAGCAGGGCATGGCGGAGAAGGAGTCCGAGCTGAACCGCCGCTACGCGGCCCAGCAGCGGGACCTGCGCCCCGGCTCCCTGGACAGCTGGGACCGGCCCCTGTCGGCGCAGCCGCGCATCGCACCCGAAGACCCCGCCGCCGCCCCGCCCCCGCAGGCCGACGCCGCCGAGACCACCACGAGCCCCACCGAGAAGGACGACCGCTGAGCATGCTCTCCCAGGAAATCTCCCAGCGCTGGACCGACTACTTCGCCGAACGAGGCCACACCGTGGTCCCCTCGGCCTCGTTGGTCTCCAACGCGCCCGGTTCGATGTTCACCATCGCCGGCATGGTCCCGTTCATCCCCTACTTCCTCGGTCAGGAGACCGCCCCGTACTCCCGCGCGGTCTCCGTGCAGAAGTGCATCCGCACCCTGGACATCGAGGAGGTCGGCAAGACCGCCCGGCACGGCACGTTCTTCCAGATGGCCGGGAACTTCTCCTTCGGCGACTACTTCAAGGCCGAGGTCATCCCCTGGGCCTGGAACCTGCTGACCTCCCCGGTCTCCGAGGGCGGCTACGGCCTGGACCCGGAGCGGCTGTGGGTCACCGTCTACGAGGGCGACCAGGAGGCCTACGACCTGTGGACCCGCGAGGTCGGGGTGCCCGCGGAGCGGGTGCAGCGGATGGACATGAAGGAGAACTACTGGTCCACCGGCCAGCCCGGGCCCGCCGGCCCGGACTCCGAGATCTTCTACGACCGCGGCCCCGCCTACGGCAAGGAGGGCGGCCCGGCGGCCGACGACGACCGCTACATCGAGATCTGGAACCTCGTGTTCATGCAGTTCCAGCGCGGCGAGGGCATCGGCAAGGACGACTTCGAGATCCTCGGGGAGCTGCCGAAGAAGAACATCGACACCGGCCTGGGCGTGGAGCGCCTGGCCATGCTCCTGCAGGGCGTGGAGAACTTCTACGAGACCGACCAGGTCCGCCCCGTCCTGGACGCCGCGGCCGAGCTGTCCGGCAAGCGCTACTCCGGCTCGGAGTCCGCGAAGGACCCCGGCTACGAGGACGACGTGCGCATGCGCGTGGTCGCCGACCACGTCCGCTCCTCCCTCATGCTGATCAGCGACGGGGTGACCCCCTCCAACGAGGGCCGCGGCTACATCCTGCGCCGCCTGCTGCGCCGCGCCATCCGCGCGATGCGCCTGCTCGGGGTCACCGAGGCCTGCCTGCCCGTGCTGCTGCCGGCCTCCCGCGATGCGATGAAGGGCGCGTTCCCCGAGGTCGAGCGGGACTTCGAGCGCATCTCCCGGGTCGCCTACGCCGAGGAGAAGGCGTTCCTGCGCACCATCGAGTCCGGGACCAGCCGGCTCGACGAGGCCGTCACCGCGGCCAAGGCCGAAGGCCACGCCGTGACCGGCGAGGACGCCTTCACCCTGCACGACACCTACGGCTTCCCCATCGACCTGACCCTGGAGATGGCCGCCGAGGCCGGGGTCTCGGTGGACGAGGCCTCCTTCCGCGAGCTCATGGAGGAGCAGCGCCACCGCGCCCAGGCCGATGCCCGGGCCAAGAAGGGCGGGCACGCGGATCTGCACGTGCTGCGCCAGCTGGCCGACGAGCGCGGCTCCGTGTTCACCGGCTACACCCAGCTGCGCACCGAGTCCGCGATCCGCGCGATCCTGGTCGGCGGGGCCACCGTTCCGGCCGCCTCGGCCGGGCAGGAGATCGAGCTGGTGCTGGATGAGACCCCGTTCTACGCCGAGGCCGGCGGTCAGGCCGCCGACACCGGCACGATCTCCGGGAACGGCTTCTCGATCCGCGTCAAGGACGTGCAGCAGCCGGTCAAGGGCCTGAGCGTTCACCGCGGCGTCGTCACCGAGGGCGAGGTCCCCGCGGGTGCCGCGGCGGTCGCCCAGGTGGACGTGCAGCGGCGCAAGGACGCCGAGAAGGCCCACTCCGGCACGCACATCGTGCACGCGGCCCTGCACCGGGTGCTGGGTCCCGAGGCCGTGCAGCGCGGCTCCTTCAACAAGGAGGGCTACCTGCGCTTCGACTTCGCGTGGAACGAGGGCCTGTCCGAATCCGTGCAGGCGGAGGTCGAGGAGGTCTCCAACACCGCGATCCGCGACAACTACGAGGTCATCACCCGCGAGATGCCGCTGGCCGAGGCCAAGGCCATGGGCGCGATGAGCCTGTTCGGGGAGAAGTACGGGGACATCGTGCGCGTGGTGGAGATCAACGGGGACTTCTCCCGCGAGCTGTGCGGGGGAACCCACGTCGGGACCTCCGCGGAGATCGGCTCCCTGTCCCTGCTCTCGGAAGCCTCCGTGGGCTCCGGGAACCGGCGCGTGGAGGCCCTGGTGGGCCTGGACTCCTTCAACCACCTGGCCGCCGAGCGCACCCTCGTCAACCAGCTCACCTCCCTGATGCGGGTCCAGTCCTCCGCCGAGCTGCCCGAGCGCATCGGTCAGACCCTGGAGAAGCTGAAGTCCGCGGAGAAGGAGCTGGAGAAGCTGCGCCGGGAGAAGCTGCAGGCCGAGGCCGGCAAGCTCACCGAGTCCGCCGAGCTGATCTCCGGGATCCGCGTGCTCACCCACGACGCCGGGCAGATCCCCGCCGACGACGCCCGGGGCCTGGCCACGGATCTGCGCCACCGGCTCGGGGAGGACCCGGCCGTGGTGGCGGTGGCCGCCGAGGCCAAGGGGCGGCCCGTGATCGTCGTGGCCACCAATCAGGCGGCCCGCGACGCCGGGATCAAGGCCGGTCAGCTGGTGCGCACCGCCGCCGGGATCCTCGGTGGCGGGGGCGGCGGCAAGGACGATTTGGCCCAGGGCGGCGGGCAGAACCCGGCCAAGATCGCGGAGGCCCTGGAGGCCGTCGCCGGCCAGATCGCGACCGCGGCGAAGTAGCCGCCGCACCCCGGGGCAGGAGGACACGGGCATGGGATTCAGCCGAGGCGTGCGGATGGGAGTCGACGTGGGCAACGCCCGCGTCGGCCTGGCCCTGTCCGATCCGGACGGCATCCTCGCGACCCCGCTGAAGACCCTCAAGCGCAACCTCAACACGGATTCCGATCGGCGGGTGCTGCGCCGCCTGCTGGAGATCCACGAGGTCGCCGAGGTCTACGTCGGGTTGCCGCGCACCCTGTCGGGGGGCTCCTCGGCCTCCACCCGGATGGCCGAGGACTACGCCGCCGGCCTGGTGGCAGAGCTTGCCGCCGAGGGACGCGAGATCCCCGTCTGGTTGGTCGATGAGCGGCTGAGCACCGTCTCGGCCCAGCGGTCCCTGCACGAGGCGGGGGTCTCCTCCCGCCGGTTCAAGACCATGGTGGACCAGGTCGCGGCCGTGGCCATCCTGCAGCAGAGCCTGGACGCCCTGAAGGCCGACCGCGCCGTGGCCGGGTATCGTGTGGAAGCGCCCACCGTGCCGCGCGAGGACGCCCGGTCCCAGCACCTCGATCCGACCCCGGAGCCGAGGCCCGAGCAGAACGGAGATCCCGCGTGAGCGACGACTCGACACGCCGACGCCCCACCTCGTCCGCCGACGAGGCCGGGCTGCGCGACATCCTCGCGCCCAGCGACGCGGACCGACGCGATGGGGTCCTCGGGCTGCGGGTGGAGGACGAGGACATCACTCCGGAGCAGGCCCGGCGACGCCGGAAACGGCGCCAGCAGTCCCTGGTGGCCGCGGTGCTGGTCTTCGTCCTGGCCCTGGTGGTCTCCGGGGCGATCGTGGGGCCCAAGCTCGGATTGTTCCAGGCCAAGGACTACGACGGGGACGGCAACGGCACGGCCGTGACCTTCACCGTCAGCTCCGGGGAGACCAACCAGCAGATCGCCCAGGGCCTGGAGGACAAGGGCGTGGTGGCCGACGCGGGCCGCTTCGTGGACGTCTACGAGGAGAAGTCCGACGGCTCCTTCATCCAGCCCGGCACCTTCCAGCTGCAGGAGCGGATGAGCTCCGCCGCCGCCGTGGACGCCCTGCTGGGCACCGGAGGGGAAGCGGTGCACTACGTCGCGATCAACCAGACCCTGCGCAAGGACGAGGCCTTCAAGGCCCTCGCCGACGGCACCGGCATCCCCGTCTCGGAATTCGAGCAGCTGGACAAGGACCCGGCGAAGTTCGGCATCCCCTCGCAGTTCCCCTCCCTGGAGGGCTACCTGCACCCGGGGGAGTACCGCTTCAAGACCGACGCGACCGCCGAGGACATCATCCGCGAGATGGTGGACAAGACCAAGGCCGACCTGAAGACCGCCGGGGTCAGCGGGGACCAGCACACCTTCGACGTGCTGACCATCGCCTCGATCCTCGAGTTCGAGGCCACCCCGCAGGACTACCGCGCCGTGGCCGGGGCGATCCACAACCGCATCGACAACCCCGGCGGGGAGACGAACGGCTACCTGCAGTCCGACGCCACCGTGGCCTACGGGCTGGGGGAGAAGACCTACCAGATCACCGCGGAGCAGAAGCAGGACGCCTCCAACAAGTACAACACCTTCGCCAACAAGGGCCTGCCCGAGGGGCCCATCGGCTCCCCGGGTCTGGAGGCGATCCAGGCCGCGCAGAATCCCCAGAAGAATGACTACTACTACTGGGTCACGGTCAACCTGGACACCGGCGAGACCAAGTTCGCCAAGGCCTACGCGGAGCATCAGAAGAACGTGGAGCAGTACGAGGACTGGTGCTCGCAGAACGAGGGCAAGTGCTCGTGAGTCCCGTCTCCAGCCTCGATGTCGGGCAGGGCGCGTGGGCGGCGGTGCTGGGCAGCCCGGTCGGGCATAGCCTCTCCCCGGCCCTGCATGAGGCGGCCTACCGCGAGCTCGGCGCGACGGTGCGGTACCGGCGTCTGGAGACCCCCCGGTCCGAGCTGGGCGCCCGCCTGGCCGCCGCGGCCGAGCCGGGCTGGCGCGGCTACTCCGTGACCATGCCCCTGAAGGCCGACGCGGCCCGGGAGGTCTCCACGCTGACCCCGTTCGCCCAGGCCGTCGGGGTGGTCAACACGGTCGCGGCCGCATCGCGGGGTGCCGGCGGGGCGGCCCAGGGCCTGCTCGGGCACAACACCGACGTCGCCGGCATCGTCAACGCCCTGCGCGACCTCGGGCCCGCTGACCCGGAACCGGCAGCCCCCGCGGCCGTCATCGGCGGCGGCGGGACCGCGACGGCCGCCGCGGCCGCGCTGCGGCTGATGGGCTGGGAGGAGACCTTCGTGTACGTGCGCGACGCCTCCCGCACCCGCGAGCTGCGCGCGGCGGCCGAGCGGCTCGGGCTGCGGCTGCGGATGCGTCCCCTGGAGGACTGCCCGGCGGAGCTGGACGGGATCGGCACGGCCGTGTGCACCCTGCCGGCCCGCGCCTTCGACCCGCACGCCCGGCGGCTGAGTGGGGACCTGTCCGGGCTGCGCCTGCTGGACGTCTCCTACGACCCCTGGCCCTCGGTGCTGGCCGAGCACGCGCAGGAGCGGGGGGCCCAGGTGGCCTCGGGGGCGCACATGCTGCTGCACCAGGCGGTGGATCAGGTCAAGCTCTTCCTCGGCCTGCCCCTGGATCGCCCGCTGCCGCACCAGCAGACCGTCCTGGCGGCCATGGCCGCCGCGATCGGGCTGCCCGCCCCGCGCCGTCGGCCCCTGCCCGTCTACGCGCTGGACGGGCTGGCCGAGGCGGCCCCGCCCGCCGACCGGTGAGAGCGGCACCGAGAGGATCCGCGCGGCCGGGATGACCCGCGGGCGTCGGTCCGCTTGCGGTCGGCGCCCGCGCCCGCCGAGAATGAGACGACCCCCGATGACGCCGCCCGGCACCGTGCCCGATGCACCGCCGGGCGGGATCGCCGAGACGAGACGAAGGAACGTGACCAGGTGACCCTACGCTGGCTGACCGCAGGAGAATCCCACGGCGAGGCGCTCGTCGGCATCATCGAGGGGGTGCCCGCCGGCGTGGAGCTGACCACCGGGCAGCTGCGCGACGCCCTGGCCCGGCGTCGCCTGGGCTACGGGCGCGGGGCGCGAATGAAGTTCGAGGAGGACCGGGTCCGCATCCTCGGCGGCGTGCGCCACGGGCTGACCCAGGGCGGTCCCGTGGCCGTGGAGATCGCCAACACCGAGTGGCCCAAGTGGACCGAGGTCATGTCCGCGGACCCGGTGAACCCGGCGGTGCTGGAGGGCAGGGCCCGCAACGCTCCCCTGACCCGTCCCCGGCCCGGCCACGCGGATCTGACCGGCATGCAGAAGTACGGCTTCGACGAGGCCCGCCCGGTGCTGGAGCGAGCCTCCGCACGCGAGACCGCGACCCGCGTGGCCCTGGGCGTGGTCGCCGCGCAGATCCTGGACCGCCTCGGCGCCCACCTGGTCAGCCACACCGTCGCCCTGGGGGCCGTCAGCCTGCCGCAGGACCACCCGGCCCCGGTGCCCGCCGACACGCAGACCCTGGATGCGGATCCCCTGCGCTGCGCCGACCCGCAGACCTCCGAGGCCATGGTCCGGGAGGTCGACGCCGCCCACAAGGACGGGGAGACCCTCGGCGGCATCGTGGAGGTCCTGGCCTACGGGCTGGTGCCGGGGCTGGGCTCCTACGTGCACTGGGACCGGCGCCTGGACGCGCGCCTGGCCGGGGCGCTGATGGGCATCCAGGCGATCAAGGGGGTCGAGGTCGGCGACGGCTTCCGCACCGCCGCCCGGCGCGGCTCCGCCGCGCACGACGAGATCGTCCCGGACGCCGAGGGGGCCGCCCACCGGACCTCCAACCGGGCCGGGGGCATCGAAGGCGGGATGAGCATCGGGGACGTGCTGCGGGTGCGCGCGGCCATGAAGCCGATCGCGACCGTGCCCAAGGCCCTGCGCACCGTGGACACCACCACGGGCGAACCCACCCGGGCCCACCACCAGCGCTCCGACGTCGCCGCCGTGCCGGCCGCCGGCGTCGTCGCGGAGGCCATGACCGCCCTGGTGCTGGCCGATGCGTACCTGGAGAAGTTCGGCGGGGACTCCATCGCGGAGACCGTGCGCAACAAGGACGCCTACCTGGCCGCGATCCCAGCCTCCCTGCGCACCGTGGGCGACGGGCGGGACCCCCGCGCATGAGCGGGGTCCCGACCGCACCCGACGCCGCCGTCCATCCGCGTCCCGTCGTGCTGATCGGGCCGATGGCCGCCGGCAAATCCGCCGTCGGCCAGACGCTGCGCACCCGCCACGGCTACCGGCTCATCGACTCCGACGCGCGCATCGTCGCCGCCCACGGCACGATCCCGGAGATCTTCGCCCACCACGACGAGGCCCACTTCCGGCGCCTGGAGGCCGCCGCGATCGGCGAGATCCTCGCAGACCCGGACAGCGTCGGCGCGATCGTCTCGGTGGGCGGTGGAGCGCCGATGACCCCGGCCGTGGCCCGCCTGCTGGCCGAGACCACCGTGGTCTACCTGCTGGTGGACGAGCAGACCGTCGCGGACCGGATCCGGGCGGAGGGGGACCGGCCGCTGCTGGCCGGGCACCCCCTGCAGCGCTGGCGGCAGATGTACGCCCAGCGCCACGAGACCTACGAGCGGCTGGCGGACCTGGTGGTGGACGCCCGCGGGCACCGGGACCTGGTCACCCTGGCCGATGAGATCCACGAGCACCTGGCCCGCGCGGCCGGGAAGGAGCAGCGATGAGCAGCCAGCCCAGCGTCGAGCCCGAGCCGATCACCCGGATCCCCGTGACCGGTCAGCGCCCGGGCGAGAGCTACGAGGTGCTCATCGGCCACGACCTGCTGCGCGAGCTGCCCGGGATCCTCGGGCCCCGCGTGCGCCGGGCCCTGATCGTGCACCCGCGCGCCCTGCGCTCCACCGGCGAGCTGGTCATGAGCGATCTGCGCGCCGCCGGCTACGAGGCCTTCTCCGCGGAGATCCCCGACGCCGAGGAGGGCAAGCACGCTCAGGTCGCGGCCTTCTGCTGGCAGGTGCTCGGGCAGAACGACTTCACCCGCTCCGACGTCGTGGTCTCGGTGGGCGGGGGAGCGGTCTCCGACCTCGCCGGCTTCGTCGCAGCGACCTGGCTGCGCGGGGTGCGGGTCGTGCACCTGCCCACGACCCTGCTGGGCATGGTCGACGCCGCGGTGGGCGGGAAGACCGGGATCAACACCGCCGAGGGCAAGAACCTCGTCGGGGCCTTCCACCCGCCGGCGGCCGTGCTGTGCGACCTGGGCACCCTGCGCACGCTGCCCGTCAACGAGCTGCTCACCGGGCTGGCCGAGGTCGTCAAGTGCGGGTTCATCGCCGACCCGCGGATCCTCGAGCTCATGGAGGCCCGTCCGCAGCAGCTGCGCGACTCGCAGTCCGCGGTGATCCGGGAGCTGATCGAGCGGGCCGTGCGGGTCAAGGCCGAGATCGTCTCCGAGGACCTGCGCGAGACCGGGCGGCGGGAGTTCCTCAACTACGGCCACACCCTGGGCCACGCGATCGAACTGGCCGAGCGCTACCAGTGGCGCCACGGGGCGGCGGTGGCCGTGGGCATGGTCTTCGCCGCGGAGCTGTCCGCCGCGGCCGGAAGCCTCGACCCGGCCGTCGTCCTCCGCACCCGCGCCATCCTGGAATCCCTGGGCCTGCCCACCGGATACCGCGCGGATCGGTGGGCGCAGCTGCTGGAGGCCATGCACCGGGACAAGAAGACCCGCGGCAACCTGCTGCGCTTCGTCGTCCTGGACGGGATCGCCCGCCCGCGGATCATGGAGGTCCCGGACGAGACCCTGCTGTTCGCCACCTACCAGGAGATCGCCGAGGCCTGAAACCCGCCCCGTCGGCCGCGCGGCAGAGGAGGGGCCGCGGGGAGGCGATACAATGGCACCTGATCCGCCGCCGCACGGATGCGCGTCCCCGAGCGCCCCCGGATGCGGCCAGAGCAGTACGAACCGAGAAGGAGTGTCCGTGGCAACGACCAACGACATCAAGAACGGGACCATCCTCAACCTGGACGGGAACCTCTGGGGCGTCATCGAGTTCCAGCACGTCAAGCCGGGCAAGGGCGGCGCGTTCGTGCGCACCAAGATGCGCAACGTCAACACGGGCAAGGTCGTGGACAAGACCTTCAACGCCGGCGCCAAGGTGGACATCACCACGGTGGACCGCTCCGAGTACCAGTACCTGTACCAGGACGGCGAGGACTACGTCTTCATGGACAACAAGACCTACGACCAGGTCACCGTCCCGGCCGCCGTCGTGGGCGACGCCGCGAACTACATGCTGGAGAACCAGAACGCCACGCTGGCCTTCCACGAGGGCACGCCCCTGTACATCGAGCTGCCGCCGTCGGTGGTCCTGGAGATCACCTACACCGAGCCCGGCCTGCAGGGCGACCGCTCCACCGGCGGCACCAAGCCCGCGACCCTGGAGACCGGCGCGCAGATCCAGGTGCCCCTGTTCGTGGAGCAGGGCACCCGCGTCAAGGTCGACACCCGCAGCGGCGACTACCTGGGTCGCGTCAACGAGTGAACTCCCGGACGAAGGCGCGCGTGCGCGCCCTGGAAGTGCTGTTCGAAGCCGATTCGCGCGGCGAGGACACCCTCGAGGTGCTGCGTCGGCGCCGCGCCCACACCTCCGCCCTGATCTCCGACTACTCCGAGCGGATCGTGCGCGGGATCCTCGAGCACGACGAGGAGATCGCCGAGGCCCTGGAGACCTACTCCAAGGGCTGGACGCTGGACCGGATGCCGGCCGTGGACCGGGCGATCCTGCGCATCGGGGCCTGGGAGCTGCTGTACAACGACGACGTCCCCGACGCCGTCGCCGTCTCCGAGGCGGCGGGCCTGGCCCGCACCCACTCCACGGATGACTCCCCGCGGTTCGTCAACGGGCTGCTGGGCCGCCTGCAGAAGGTCAAGCCGACCCTGCTGGCCTGAGCACCCGCCGAGGCCGCCCGGACCGATACGGTGCGGGCGGCCTCGGCGCGTCCAGGCTCCTGTGGTAGGTTCGAGCCCAGCAGAGCACCCTTTAAGCTCCCGTCCGGTGAGGCGGGGAAGGAGGCCGAGTCCATGACCGATCAGCAGAACCGAGAGGACCCCCCGAGGGTCTCGCCGCGGGCCCGGGTGATCCTGGACGCCGCGGACATCGACCGGGCCCTGACCCGGATCGCCCACGAGATCCTGGAGGCCAACAAGGGCGCCGAGGACCTCGTGCTGCTGGGCATCCCGCGCCGCGGATACCCGCTGGCCCGGCGCCTGGCCGATCGCCTGCACCGCATCGATCCCGCCTTCGACCCGGCCGCGGCCCTGGGACAGCTGGACGTGACCATGTACCGGGACGATCTGCGCACCGGCACCTCCCGCACCCCGGAAGCCACCCGCCTGCCGGGGCTGGGGATCGACGGGCGCCGCGTCGTGCTCGTGGACGACGTCCTGTACTCCGGGCGCACCGTGCGCGCCGCCTTGGACGCCCTGGCCGACTACGGCCGCCCCGCCCTGGTGCGCCTGGCCGTGCTCGCCGACCGCGGCCACCGGCAGCTGCCGATCCGGGCGGATCACGTGGGCAAGAACCTGCCCACCGCCACCGCCGAATCCGTGCGGGTCTTCCTCACCGAGACCGACGCCGCCCCCGCCTTGAGCGGCAAGGACGAGCGGGACCTCAGCGACTGCGTGCTGCTGGACCCGGCCCCGCCGCGCCGCCCGGGCCCGCAGTCGACACCGAGCGCGGGGGAGGCCCGGGCATGAGGCACCTGCTGGACACCCGCTCCCTGACCCGCGAGCAGGCCATCGCCCTGCTGGACACCGCGGACCGGATGGGGGAGGTCGGCTCCCGCGAGGTCAAGAAGCTGCCCGCCCTGCGCGGGCGCACCGTGGTCAATCTGTTCTTCGAGGACTCCACCCGCACCCGCATCTCCTTCGAGACCGCGGAGAAGCGGCTGTCCGCCGACGTCATCAACTTCGCGGCCAAGGGCTCCTCCGTGTCCAAGGGCGAGTCCCTGAAGGACACGGCCCAGACGCTGGAGGCGATCAACGCCGACGCCGTCGTGATCCGCCATCCCGCCTCCGGGGCCCCGGCCCGCCTGGCCACCAGCGGCTGGATCCAGGCCCCGGTGGTCAACGCCGGGGACGGCACCCACGCCCACCCCACCCAGGCGCTGCTGGACGCGATGACCCTGCGCCAGCGCCGCGCCGAGCTGGCCGGGACCGGCACCCAGGGCACGGACCTGGTCGGGATGCGCATCGTGATCGTGGGCGACATCCTGCACTCCCGGGTGGCCCGCTCCGACGTGTGGCTGCTGAGCACCCTGGGCGCGCAGGTCACCCTCGTCGCCCCTCCGACTCTGCTGCCGGTGGGCATCGACGACTGGCCGGTGCGGGTCAGCTACGACCTCGATGAGGCCCTGGCCCAGGACCCGGACGCCGTGATGCTGCTGCGCATCCAGCGCGAGCGCATGCACGCGGCCTTCTTCCCCAGCTCCGAGGAGTACGCGAGGCTGTGGGGGCTCAGCCCCGAGCGCCTGGCCGGCCTCAGCGCCCGCGGCGCGCGGACCGCGATCCTGCACCCTGGGCCGATGAACCGGGGCCTGGAGATCAGCGCCGACGCCGCGGACTCCCCGCGCTCCCTGGTCCTGCGCCAGGTGGCCAACGGGGTCTCCGTGCGCATGGCCGTGCTCTACCACCTGCTCACCGGCGCCCCGGACCCCACCGGGGCCACCGGGGACCCGGAGGCCGATCGTGCCTGAGGGCACCGGAAAGGACACCATGACCGACGCCGCGATCCTCATCCGAGACGCCCGCCTGCTGGGCGAGCAGACCGTGGACGTGCTGGTGCGCGAGGGGCGCATCGCCGAGCTCGGCGAGAACCTCACCGCCCCCGACGCCGCCCGGGTGATCGAGGCCGAGGGCCTCGTGCTGCTGCCCGGCCTGGTGGATGTGCACACCCACCTGCGCGAACCCGGCCGGGAGGACGCCGAGACCGTGCAGACCGGCACCCGGGCGGCAGCCGCCGGGGGCTACACCGCGGTCTGCGCGATGGCCAACTCCGACCCCGTCGCGGACACCGCGGGCGTGGTGGAGCAGGTCCAGCGGCTGGGCCAGGACGCCGGCTGGGTGCAGGTGCGCCCGGTGGGAGCGGTGACCGTGGGCCTGCGGGGCGAACGGCTGTCCGAGATCGGCGCGATGGCCGACTCCCGCGCGCAGGTGCGGATGTTCTCCGACGACGGAAAGTGCGTGCACAACCCGGTGCTGATGCGCCGGGCCCTGGAGTACGTCAAGGCCTTCGACGGGGTGATCGCCCAGCACGCCCAGGAGCCGCTGCTGACCGACGGGGCTCAGATGAACGAGGGCGCGGTCTCCGCGGAGCTCGGCCTGGCCGGCTGGCCGGCGGTGGCCGAGGAGTCCATCATCGCCCGGGACGTGCTGCTCGCCCAGCACGTCGGCTCCCGGGTGCACATCTGCCACCTGTCCACCAAGGGCTCGGTGGAGATCGTGCGCTGGGCCAAGCAGCGCGGCATCGCCGTCACGGCCGAGGCCACCCCGCACCACCTGCTGCTCACCGACGAGCTGGCCCGCACCTACGACCCCGTGTACAAGGTCAACCCGCCGCTGCGCACCGCCGAGGACGTGCACGCCCTGCGCGCGGCCGTGGCCGACGGGACCATCGACGTGATCGGCACCGACCACGCCCCGCACCCGGTCCAGGACAAGGAATGCGAGTGGGCGTGCGCCGCGATGGGCATGACGGGCCTGGAGACCGCCCTGTCCGTGGTCCAGCAGACCCTGGTGGACACCGGGCTGATCACCTGGGCCGACGTCGCCCGCATCATGTCCGCCGACCCCGCGCGCATCGCCCGCATCCCCGGGCAGGGCCGCCCGATCGCGGTGGGGGAGCCGGCCAACCTCGTGCTGGTGGACCCGCAGGCCCGGCGCACCGTCGTCCCGGAGGAGCACCAGAGCAAGGGCCGCAACTCGCCCTACCGCGGCCTGGAGCTGCCCGGGCGGGTCATGGCCACCTTCTGGGAGGGCCACCCGACCGTCCTGGACGGGCGCATGGCCACCCCCCGCACCCCGGAAGCCGAGGGGGCCCGCGCATGACCTTCCACCACCTGCTGACCCTGCTCTCCTCGCTGCTGCTGGCCGGGATCGTGCTCGGGCTGATCGGACTGGGTTGGCGCCACCGCCGGACCCGGCAGTCCGGGATCGTCCGTCCCGCCCCGGTGCCCGAGCGCCTCGACGGGGCCCCGGCGCTGTTCGCCTGCCCCGCCCAGTACGTCAGCACCACCCGCGCGGGGGACTGGCTGGATCGGATCGTGGTCCACGGCCTGGGCGCCCGCGCCGATGGGCAGGCCCTGGTCCTGACCGAGGGCCTGATCATCGTGCGCGACGGCGCCGAGGACCTGTGGGTGCCCGCCGAGGCGATCCGGGTGCTGCGCCGAGAATCCGGGATGGCCGGGAAGTTCGTGGAGAAGGACGGGCTGGCCGTGATCACCTGGGACCTGGGCGGGCTGCTCGTGGACACCGGGCTGCGCACCCGCCGCGGCGCGGACACCGCCGCCCTGCTGGAGGCGGTGCGCGGCATCGCCCCGCAGGCCGAGGACCACCTGCCCGATCCCGCCGAGCCCAGCCCGGACCCCGCCCCCACCGAACCGACGACCGCCGCGACCCCGAGGAAGTAGCACACACCATGACCACCCACGCCACCCCCGCCCCCGCACCGGCGGTCCTCGTCCTGGAGGACGGCTCCGCCTGGGAGGGCAGCGCCTACGGCGCCGTCGGCTCCACCCTCGGCGAGGCGGTGTTCTCCACCGGCATGACCGGCTACCAGGAGACCCTCACCGACCCGTCCTACGCCGGGCAGATCGTCATCCAGACCGCCCCGCACATCGGCAACACCGGCGTGAACGACGAGGACGCCGAATCCCGGCGCATCTGGGTCGCCGGCTACGCGGTGCGCGAGGCCGCCCGCATCCCCTCGAACTGGCGCTCCCAGCGCAGCCTCGACGAGGAGCTCGCGGACCAGGGCATCGTCGGCATCCGCGGCATCGACACCCGGGCGCTGACCCGGCGGCTGCGCGAGGTCGGCGCGATGCGCGCCGGCATCTTCTCCGGGGAGCAGGCCGAACGGCCCCGCGCGGAGCTGCTGGCCGAGGTCCGGGACTCCGCCGGGATGCTCGGGCGCCGCCTGGCCGAGGAGGTCAGCATCACCGAGGAGCAGATCGTGGAGCCCGCGGACTGGGGCTGGGAGGGCGAGCCCCGGGGCACCGTGGTCGCGGTGGACCTGGGCATCAAGTCCATGACCCCGCGCCGCTTCGCCGAGCGCGGGCTGCGCACCGTGATCGTCCCGGCCGACACCGGATTCCAGCGGATCCGCGAGCTCGGGACCGACGGGGTGTTCTTCTCCAACGGTCCCGGGGACCCCGAGACCGCGGATGAGCAGGTCCAGCTGCTGCGCGAGGTGCTGCGGGCCAAGATCCCGTTCTTCGGGATCTGCTTCGGCAACCAGCTGCTGGGCCGGGCCCTGGGCTTCGGGACCTACAAGCTGCCCTTCGGCCACCGCGGGATCAACCAGCCCGTGCTGGACCGGACCACCGGCACGGTGGAGATCACCGCGCAGAACCACGGCTTCGCGGTGGACGCCCCGCTGGATGGACCCGTCACCGCCCCCCAGGAGGAGTTCGGCCGGGTGGAGGTCTCCCACGTGTGCCTGAACGACGACGTCGTGGAGGGCCTGCGCTGCCTGGACCTGCCGGCCTTCTCCGTGCAGTACCACCCGGAGGCCGCCGCCGGACCGCACGACGCCGCCTATCTCTTCGACCGCTTCATCGACTCCCTCCCGGCCGCCGGATCCGCCGCCGCAACCGCGCAGAAAGCAGGAAAGTAACCCCATGCCCCGTCGCACCGATCTGCACTCCGTCCTGGTCATCGGCTCCGGGCCCATCGTCATCGGGCAGGCCGCGGAGTTCGACTACTCCGGCACGCAGGCCCTGCGCGTGCTCAAGGACGAGGGCATCCGCGTCATCCTGGTCAACTCCAACCCGGCCACGATCATGACCGACCCCGAGTTCGCCGACGCGACCTACATCGAGCCGATCACCCCGGAGACGGTCGAGAAGATCATCGCCAAGGAGCGCCCCGACGCGATCCTGCCGACCCTGGGCGGGCAGACCGCCCTGAACACCGCGATCGCCCTGGACGAGCGCGGCGCGCTGGAGCGCTACGGCGTCGAGCTGATCGGGGCGAACATCGCCGCGATCAACCTCGGCGAGGACCGCGAGGCCTTCAAGGGCGTGGTCGAGCGCTGCGGGGCCGAATCCGCCCGCTCCGAGATCGTGCACTCGATGGACGAGGCCCTGGCCGCCGCCGAGCGGCTGGGCTACCCCATGGTGGTGCGGCCCTCCTTCACGATGGGCGGGCTGGGCTCCGGGATGGCCTACAACGAGGCCGACCTGCACCGGATCGCCGGGGCCGGGATCCAGTACAGCCCCACCAGCGAGGTGCTCCTGGAGGAGTCCATCCTCGGGTGGAAGGAGTACGAGCTGGAGATGATGCGCGACCGCAACGACAACGTCGTCGTGGTCTGCTCGATCGAGAACTTCGACCCCGTGGGCGTGCACACCGGGGACTCCATCACTGTCGCCCCGGCCCTGACGCTCACGGACCGCGAGTACCAGAAGATGCGCGACGTCGCGATCGCCGTGATCCGCGAGGTCGGGGTGGACACCGGCGGATGCAACATCCAGTTCGCCGTGGATCCCGCGACCGGGCGCGTGGTGGTCATCGAGATGAACCCGCGGGTCTCCCGCTCCTCGGCCCTGGCCTCCAAGGCCACCGGCTTCCCGATCGCCAAGATCGCCACCAAGCTCTCCCTGGGATACACCCTGGACGAGATCCCCAACGACATCACCCGCAAGACCCCGGCCTCCTTCGAGCCGACCCTGGACTACGTCGTGGTCAAGGTCCCGCGCTTCGCCTTCGAGAAGTTCCCGGCCGCGGACCCCACCCTGACCACCACCATGAAGTCCGTCGGCGAGGCCATGGCCCTGGGCCGCAGCTTCACCGAGGCCCTGCAGAAGGCCATGCGCTCCCTGGAGCAGAAGGACGGCGCCTTCGACTTCGCCGCCGAGACCCTGGACCGGGACGCCCTGGACGAGCTCGTGGAGGCCACCCGCACCCCCACCACCCAGCGGATCCACCAGGTCCGCCGGGCCCTGGCCGCCGGGGCCACGGTGGAGCGGATGTACGAGGCCACCGGCATCGACCCCTGGTTCCTGGATCAGCTGCAGCTGCTCAACGAGGTGGCCGAGCGGGTCCGGGCCGATCCGGACCTGACCCCGGCCACCCTGCGCGAGGCCAAGCGCCACGGCTTCTCCGACGCCCAGATCGCCGCCATCGCCCACACCCGCGAGGACGTGGTCCGGGGGGTGCGCCACGCCCTGGGCATCCGCCCGGTGTTCAAGACCGTGGACACCTGCGCCGCAGAGTTCGAGGCCTTCACCCCGTACCACTACTCCGCCTACGACCAGGAGGACGAGGTCGCCCCGCACGAGGGGGAGTCCATCATGATCCTGGGCTCCGGGCCCAACCGGATCGGGCAGGGCATCGAGTTCGACTACTCCTGCGTGCACGCCTCGATGGTGCTGCGCGAAGCCGGCTACGAGACGGTCATGGTCAACTGCAACCCGGAGACCGTCTCCACCGACTACGACGTCTCCACCCGCCTGTACTTCGAGCCGCTGACCCTGGAGGACGTCCTGGAGGTCATCGAGGAGGAGCGGCGCACCGGCGGGCTGAAGGGCGTGTACGTGCAGCTGGGCGGGCAGACCCCGCTGAAGCTGGCCGCGCAGCTGCAGGAAGCCGGAGTGCCGATCCTCGGGACCACCCCCGAGGCCATCGACCTGGCCGAGGACCGCGGGGAGTTCGCCCAGGTCCTGGAGCGGGCCGGGCTGATCTCCCCGAAGAACGGCACCGCCTCGACCTTCGCCGAGGCCAAGCGCATCGCCGACGGCATCGGATACCCGGTGCTGGTGCGCCCCTCCTACGTGCTCGGCGGGCGCGGCATGGAGATCGTCTACGACGAGGCGAGCCTGGCGGCCTACCTCGAGCACGCCACCGAGGTCTCCCCGTCCCAGCCGGCCCTGATCGACAAGTTCCTCGAGGACGCGATCGAGATCGACGTCGACGCCCTGTACGACGGCACCGACCTGTACATGGGCGGGGTCATGGAGCACATCGAGGAGGCCGGCATCCACTCCGGGGACTCCGCGTGCACCCTGCCGCCGGTGACCCTCGGCCCGGACGTCATCGACCGGGTCTGCGCCGCGACCCGCGGGATCGCCGAGGGGGTCGGGGTGCGCGGGCTGATCAACATCCAGTTCGCGGTGGCCTCGGACATCCTCTACGTCATCGAGGCCAACCCGCGCGCCTCGCGCACCGTGCCCTTCGTCTCCAAGGCCACCGGGGTGCAGCTGGCCAAGGCCGCCGCGCTGATCGGGGTGGGCCGCTCCATCCGGGAGCTGACCGAGCAGGGCGTGCTGCCGGCGCACATGGACGGGGCCCGCATCCCGGAGGGCACGGCGATCGCGGTGAAGGAGGCCGTGCTGCCCTTCAGCCGCTTCCGCACCCCCGAGGGCGTGGTGGTCGACGCGCTGCTGTCCCCGGAGATGCGCTCCACCGGCGAGGTCATGGGGCTGGACCCCTACTTCGACACCGCCTTCGCGAAGGGCCAGGCCGCCGTCGGCAGCCCCCTGCCCACCGAGGGCCGGGTCTTCGTCTCCGTGGCCAACCGGGACAAGCGCCCGGCGGTCGTCTACGTCAAGATGCTCCAGGACCTCGGCTTCGAGATCATCACGACCGGCGGCACCGCCCAGGTGCTGCGGCGCAACGGGATCCCCTGCACCGTGGTCCCCAAGCTCGGGGATGTGGCCGAGGGGGAGCGCTCCGTGGTGGACATGATCCGCGAGGGGCAGATCGACCTGATCTTCAACACCCCCTCCGGCGGCTCGGCCCGCGGGGACGGCTACGAGATCCGCGCGGCGGCCACCTCGGTCGGCGTCCCGCTGATGACGACGCTGTCCCAGTTCGGCGCCTCCATCCAGTCCATCGCGGCCCAGCGGGAGCACTCCTGGGACGTGCTGAGCCTGCAGGAGCATGAGGCCACCCTGGCCGAGCGCGCCCAGCAGGCCCCGGCACCCGAAGGGGACCGGGCGTGAGCGCGGCCCCGGAGACCGCCCGGAGCCCGCGCGGCGGGGCCGGGGACCGGTTGGTGCGGGCCATGGCCGAGCACGGCCCCCTGTGCGTGGGCATCGACCCGCACCCGGGGCTGCTGCGCGACTGGGGACTGGCCGATGACGCCGACGGCGCCCGCGCCTTCGGCCTGCGCGTGGTGGAGGCCGCCGCGGGGGCCGCGGCCGTCGTGAAGCCGCAGGTCGCCCTGTTCGAGCGCCACGGCGCGGCAGGCCTGGCCGCCCTGGAGCAGGTGCTCGCCGCGGCCGCCGAGGCCGGGATCGAGATCATCGCCGACGCCAAGCGCGGGGACATCGGCTCGACCATGGCCGCCTACGCCGACGCCTGGCTGCGCGAGGGCTCCCCGCTGGCCGCCGACTGGGTCACCCTGAGCCCCTACCTGGGCTTCGGGTCCCTGGACCCGGCCCTGGACCTGGCCGCCGAGACCGGGCGCGGCGCCTTCGTCCTGGCCCTGACCTCCAACCCGGAGGGCGCCTCGGTGCAGCACGTCGGCGGACCCGAGGCCTCGGTGGCCCGGGGGATCGTGGCCGCCGCCCGGCAGCTCAACGAGCGCCTGCGCGAGGCCGGCCCGGAGGACGCCGGCGGGTGGGAGCTGGCCGGGCCGTGCGGACTGGTCGTGGGGGCCACCGTGGGTGCGGCGCTGACCCGCCTGGGCATCGACCTGGCCGACTTCCCCGGCCCGATCCTCGCCCCCGGCTACGGGGCGCAGGGCGCCACCGAGGAGGATCTGGCCCGCGTCTTCGCCGGGGCTTCGCAGCGGCTGGTCGTCTCCTCCTCCCGCGCGATCCTGCGCCACGGCCCGCGGGCCGAGGAGCTGCGCGAGGAGATCCTGCGCACCAACCGGCGGCTGATCGCGGGGCTGGCCGGCTCCTGAGACCCCGACGGCGGCCGAGGCCGTTCCCCCGGGAGTCCGCTGCGTCACGATTGGTCGCCGCGGGGGCTTTTCGGTAATTTGATCTGCGTACCCGTCGTCGGCCGACCCCGGATCCCGCGACCCGACGCGGGCCCGCCCAGGCCACGAACGAGAGGATGGCTCCATGGTTCTGCAACCCCTCACCGACGAGCAGCGCGCGGCGGCCCGGGAGAAGGCCAAGCACTCCCGGCAGGTGCGCGCCGAGGCGAAGCAGGCCCTGCGCCGTCGGGAGATCACCGTGGCCGAGTTCCTGCAGCGGGCCGACGGGGACGAGGCCCTCGAGCGGATCCGGGTGGAGGACATGCTGAAGTCCATCCCCAGCATCGGCGACGTCCGGGCCCGGGCGATCATGCGGGACCTGAAGATCGCCTCCAGCCGCCGCCTGCGCGGGCTGGGCACGCACCAGCGCAACAGCCTGATCTCCTATCTCGAAGGGTGAGTCCATGTCCGAGGGGCACCACCGCACGCTGACCGTCCTGGCCGGTCCCACCGCCGTCGGCAAGGGCACCGTCTCCGCCTACATCCGACGCCACTACCCGCAGGTCTGGTTCTCGGTCTCCGCGACCACCCGCGGCCCGCGCCCGGGGGAGCAGGACGGGGTGCACTACTGGTTCGTCTCCGACGAGGAGTTCGACTCGATGGTCGAGCACGACCAGCTCCTGGAGTGGGCCACGGTGCACAACAGCCACCGCTACGGCACGATGCGCGCCAAGGTGGAGGAGGCCCTGGACGCCGGGCGCCCGGTGCTGCTGGAGATCGATCTGCAGGGCGCCCGGCAGGTGCGCAACGCGATGCCGGACTCCCGGCTGATCTTCCTGGCTCCGCCCAGCTGGGACGAGCTGGTGCGGCGCCTGCGCGGGCGGGGCACCGAGTCCCCGGAGGAGCAGCGCCAGCGCCTGGAGACCGCCAAGGAGGAGCTGGCCGCGGAGCCGGAGTTCGACGTCACCGTGACCAACGACGAGGTGCGCCGCGCGGCCGAGGAGATCGTCTCCCTCATGGGGCTGGACCCCGCCGCACACCGCGACTGAGCCGCACCCCCGGCACCCGGGGGTACCCTGCCGACGCACCACGCGGTATGATGGCCGTTCGGTCCCCGCACCAGGCGGCGGCAGGGCCGATCCACACCCGACCAACGGAGCTAAACCCTTGTCACTTTCCGAACACGAAGGCATCATCGACCCGTCCGTGGACGAGCTGCTCGGCAAGGCCGAGTCCAAGTACGGCCTGGTGATCTTCGCAGCCCGCCGGGCCCGGCAGATCAACGCCTACTACTCCCAGCTGCAGGAGGGCCTGTTCGAGCACGTCGGCCCGCTGGTGGACACGGACATCAACGAGAAGTCCCTGTCCATCGCGATGCGCGAGATCGACGAGGGGACCATCGAGGCCCACCACGTCGAGGGCGGGAAGTTCAACGAGAACGGCCAGCTGGTCCACGATGACGTCCCCGCGGACTTCTTCGGCACCGACTTCTTCCCCGAGGACGCCGAGATCAACGGCGACGCCTCCGTGGACTTCAGCTCCGGTCAGGCCCCCGAGGTCATCGACCGGACCAGCCGGAGCGCCGAGCAGGAGCAGACCGGCGAGGACTCCTCCGGCGAGCAGGCCTGATCCCGGCCGCAGCTGATCCGCGGCCGCGACGCGATCCACCCCGGGCCGCCCTCCCCATCGTCAGCGATGGGTGGGGCGGCCCGTTCGCGTCCGCGATCGCCCGCCCCTGAACCGCAGGCCTGACCCGCAGGGGCGCGGTGGTGAGCGGAGTCGCCGCGCCGTGCCCGGTGCCCGGTAGCATGGGCCGGGTGCGCATCGTCTTAGGAATCGGCGGGGGCATCGCGGCCTACAAGGCCGCCCTCCTGCTCCGCCTGCTCAAGGAATCCGGTCACGACGTCGTCCCCATGCCCACCGACACCGCCCTGCGGTTCGTCGGCGCCCCCACCTGGGAGGCGCTGTCCGGGCATCCGGTGAACACCAGCGTGTTCGACGAGGTCCAGGCCGTCAACCACGTCCGCCAGGCCGAGGAGGCCGACCTCGTCCTGATCGCCCCGGCCACCGCGGACCTGCTGGCCCGGATCGCCGCCGGCCGGGCCGATGATCTGCTCAGCGCGACCGTGCTCACCGCGACCTGCCCCGTGGTGCTCGCCCCGGCGATGCACACGCAGATGTGGACCAACCCCGCGACGCGGGACAACGTCGCCCTGCTGCGCTCCCGCGGCCTGCGCGTGATCGAGCCGGCCGTGGGGCGCCTGACCGGGGCTGACTCCGGCCCCGGGCGCCTGCCGGAGCCGGCGGACATCGCCCGCCAGGCCCTGGCCGCCGTGTCCGCCGCGGGCCTCACCCCGAAGGAGGCGACCCGGCTGGCGCGGTTGCGCGTGCTGGTCACCGCCGGCGGCACCCGGGAGGCCCTGGACCCGGTGCGCTACCTCGGCAACCGCTCCTCCGGCAAGCAGGGCATCGCCGTCGCCCGGGCCGCCGCCGACGCCGGGGCCGTTGCGCACCTGGTGCTGGCCCACGCGGAGGTGCCCGCCCCGCAGCCCACCACGACGCTGAGCCTGTCCCGGGTCTCCTCCGCGCTGCAGCTGCGCGAGCGGGTGGGGGAGCTGATCCGGCAGGAGGCGCCCGACGTCGTCGTGATGGCCGCGGCCGTCGCGGATTTCCGCCCCGCCGCCTACGCCGAGACCAAGATCAAGAAGGACCCGCGCACCCAGGACGCCCCCGGCATCGAGCTGGTGCGCAACCCGGACATCCTGCGCGGCATCGTCACCGATCGCGAGAGCGACCGCACCCCGGAGCAGCCCGGGCCGGTGATCGTGGGCTTCGCCGCGGAGACCGGCTCCGCGCAGGCCAGTGTGGCCGAGCTCGGCCGCGCCAAGCTGGAATCCAAGGGGTGCGACGTGCTCGTGGTCAACGAGGTCGGCGCGCAGAAGGTCTTCGGCCGCGACGAGACCGCCGCGACCATCCTCACCCGCCGCCCCGACGGGGAGGTGGAGGAGCAGGAGGTCGCCGGGACCAAGGACGAGCTGGCCGCCGCCCTGTGGCGGGCCGTGCTGCGGCTGATCGATGACCAGTCGCGTCGCACGGCGTCATCCGCCTCAGCGTGAGGACTCCGCGCCCGGCGGGGGAGGAGACGACGCGGACCAGCGAGTACAGTGGTCGCGTGACTTCCGACCAGCGAGACCACCTGCGCCTGTTCACCTCCGAATCCGTCACGGAGGGGCACCCGGACAAGATCTGCGACCAGATCTCCGACTCCATCCTGGACGCCCTCCTGGACCAGGACCCCCTGGCCAACGTGGCCGTGGAGACCATGGTCACCACCGGGCAGGTGCACGTGGCCGGGGAGGTCACCACCAGCGCCTACGTGGAGATCCCCAAGATCGTGCGCGAGACGATCCTGGACATCGGCTACAACTCCTCGACCCACGGCTTCGACGGCGAGTTCTGCGGCGTCTCCGTGTCCATCGGGGAGCAGTCCCCGGACATCAACGCCGGGGTCTACACCTCCCTGGAGCAGCGCAGCGGCACCGCCCGGGACGAGCTGGACCACCAGGGGGCCGGGGACCAGGGGCTGATGTTCGGCTACGCCTCCAACGAGAACGCCGCCCTGATGCCCACCCCGATCTGGCTGGCTCACCGCCTGTCCGAGCGGCTGACCGCGGTGCGCAAGGACGGCACCCTCGCGGATCTGCGCCCGGACGGCAAGACCCAGGTGACCCTCGGGTACGACGGCACGACCCCCGTCTCGGTGGACACCGTGGTGGTCTCCACCCAGCACGACCGCGGCTACGCCCTGGAGGACCTGCGCCGCGACGTCGAGGAGCACGTGATCCGCCCGGTCCTGGCCGAGCAGGACCTCGACGCCGCGCAGGCGAAGCTGATCATCAACCCCGCCGGGCAGTTCGTGCAGGGCGGGCCCGTGGGCGATGCCGGGCTGACCGGACGCAAGATCATCGTGGACACCTACGGGGGGATGGCCCGCCACGGCGGCGGCGCCTTCTCCGGTAAGGACCCCTCCAAGGTGGACCGCTCTGCGGCCTACGCGATGCGGTGGGTCGCCAAGAACGTCGTCGCCGCGGGGCTGGCCGACCGCGCCGAGGTGCAGGTGGCCTACGCGATCGGGCAGGCCAACCCCGTGGGTCTGTACGTGGAGACCTTCGGCACCGAGCACGTGGACCCGGTGCGCATCGAGAAGGCCATCCGCGAGGTCTTCGACCTGCGTCCGGCCGCGATCATCCGGGATCTGGAGCTGCGCCGGCCCATCTATGCCAAGACCGCCGCCCACGGGCACTTCGGCCGCTCCGAGCCCGAGTTCACCTGGGAGCGCACCGGCCGGGTGGACGCCCTGCGGGCCGCCGTCTAGGTGAGCCCGGCCGTGGATCCCGGGGTGCTGCCCGGGATGGAGGAGCTGAGGGCACCAGAGCCGACGGCGCCCGGGACCTCCCCGGCGGCCGCGCACCGGCCGGTGGCCCGGGTGGCCATCGACACCCGGGTTCCCCACCTGGATCGGCTCTTCGACTACGAGGTGCCCGCCGAGCTGGACGAGCAAGCCCAGCCGGGCGTGCGCGTGCGGGTCAGCTTCCACGGCCGGGTGCAGGTGGCGTGGCTGGTGGAGCGGGTGGAGACCAGCGCCGCCGAGACCTCGCTGCGCCGGATCCTCGAGGTGGTCTCCCCGCTGCGCCTGCTCACCGAGCAGACCTGGGAGCTGGTCCGGGCGGTGGCCGCGCGCATGGCCGGCCTGGACGCCGACGTGCTGCGCCTGGCCGTGCCTCCGCGGGCCGCCCGCACCGAACAGGCCTTCCTGCGCGAGCACCCCGGATTCACAACTTAAACCGAAAAAGTGGTGGCGGTTTGGAAAGTCGT
>OMJG01000441.1_pt1 | contig 31397 bp, 28 predicted proteins | sample 1646431 | NCBI WGS metagenome assembly OMJG01 (sample SAMN03771674, study PRJEB25209) | food metagenome | isolation source: Cotija cheese | place: Mexico:Jalisco,Michoacan | collected 2011-12-12
CTTCGACTCGTGATACCGGCCACTACGGCTCACAGCGGACTTACACCGCCTAGTTACTGCCCATGCCGGGCGCACCTATAACAATAAACTTATAACCAGTTTATATTTATACTTTTTGATGTTTTGTACTAGGATTCACTAAATGGCTGACATACTCCGAAAAAAAGACAAAAAAAGAGAGGAGCATTTCATTCCCCTCACATAACGACTTGCTTTAAGCTGTCAAAGCTAGTCTGATATTTTTAATTTGTTTAGCCAATAACTTACAACCCGTTTTAATTTGTTGCTCCGAAACGCCCGTAAAGTTTAAACGCATCTGATTAGCTTGATGGCTAGTTTCATACAACTGTGAACTTTCAATAAAAGTTACCGGACTGTTGTCTGTCAACAAACTTTTAGCTGACATATTTTGAGGTAATGTGACCCAAATGAAAAATCCGCCATCCGGTTTGGAAAAACTGCAATCTTGTGGCAAATATTGGGCCAATGCACTTTGCATTACTTCATTTCGCTGACCATAAACTTCACGGATCTGGTTAATATGTTCTTCCAGATCATTTTCTTCCAGATACTGATCGATCATTTGCAATACGACATTTGACGGCTGAAAATCAGTAGCTGAACGCAAACCGTTGACGAGTTGGAGAAATTGCGGCTCTGCGACCATCCAGCCAACACGTAAAGCCGGCGACAATATTTTAGAAAAACTCCCTAATAACACAACATTACCAGTCTGATCAAATGATTTGATAGTTGGCAGGTCTTGCCCTCGATAACGCAAGTCACGGTATGGATCATCTTCAATGATCAAAAAGTTATATTTTTGGGCTAATTTAACGATCCGTTTCCTTTTCGCCACAGACATGCACACGCCTGTTGGATTTTGGAACGTAGGTATCGTATAAACTAACTTAACTGGATGGCTGCTCACAATTTTTTCCAGTTGGTCAAGGTCTGGCCCATCACTTTGCATTTGCATTTCATAAAAAGTCGGCTTACGACTTTCAAATGCCTGTAAAGCTCCGATATAACTTGGACCCTCGACCACAACGCCATCACCAATGTCTAGGAACAGATCTGCCAAAAGACTGATGCCTTGTTGCGCACCTTGAGTCAAAAACAAATTGTTTTCATCAATATCTGAAACACCAGTCCGAGAAACTAGCTCAGCTATCTTTTTACGCAAAGGAGCATAGCCATCAACGGATGCATATTGATATAGATTCAAATCACTGTTGTGAGATCTATGTACAAATGCTTTCTCCAGCTGTTCTTTTGGGAACAGTTCTTTGGCCGGATAACCCGCGGCAAACGAGATCACCTGTTCATTGTTACTCAGTGCTAATAACTCGTCCATTGCTGAAGGATCCTGGGAGATCCGTTGTGATATTTTTGGCAGCATATTTACTCCTCCTCGTATGATTTCTTTGATTTATAAGTTACTCTTAGGATACTATCAAAGTATAGTTTAGTAAAATTCAACTTATTCAGTTTAAAATGAATATTATTCATCTTAAAATCAAAAGCAAGTCACCTCAGTGTTTTTCCAGATAAAGCATTACGCTCCGACTAGGTACTTTTTGTCTGATTTTTGCAAAAAAAAGCAGCAGATATTCTAAAAAAAAGAATACCTGCTGCTATTTCTAATAAACTCAAACTTTTGCGGAAAGATCTTCAACATTGACCATGCCAGTCAGTTCGCCACTATTGCTACCACGAAGACTTAACATTTTATTTGTTGGGTTCACAACTAATTTCATCTGAGGATCCATGTACATTTCACTATATCCCTTATATCTAAAGGCCCCGATGTTAGAGTCCAAGGACTTGTTGTAATCCTTTTGTTCTGCATCTTTATCAACGGCAATGACTCTAAAAACGGAAGCTAAAGTACATGTACCGACATTTGATAAAGAACCGACACCATCGTCAAAGTCCAACAACAGATCCTTACCTTCATCGAGATATCTTTGTAATTTTTCTTGTGCTTGTGGTTCTACTGTTAAATACATTTCCATCTCTCCCTCGTCTTCATAACTTACACCTTAATTTTACTAATATTTTGTAAGTATGCAAGTTTAATGCTTGCAAGCAATTAAAGTTCACCATCGGCAATCGCATCCAGTGTCGGTCTAGAAGGAATAAAGAATAATTGACCACTTAAGAGTGTGGAAAACGTGAGCAGAAAATCTGATGTGTCAACCATTTGCTGGCACATCTTTTTAGTAACTTCCCAGTGTCTTGCATAGCCGATAAAGTATGTTCCAGTTTTACCAGAAGCCGGATCTGAAAACGGCACATTCATCCGGACGATTTTTTGTTCCTCACCATCGATCTCGATATTTGAGCTAACATTATGAGCATTCGGCATTTTGTCCTCATCTTCCAGTTCAAGATCGGTGAACTTTTCACGTCCGACGGCCCGCTCTTGTTGTTCCGTCTTCATCTTATTCCAAAAATCCATATCATGCAGCCATTTCTGGGCAAAGGCATATGAGCCATTAATGTAATTTTCGTCTTCATCACCGATCAAGGCGTAACCTGCTGCATCTTCGATCTGCGGGGCTTCTGTGCCATCAACAAAGCCAATAATAGCCCGTCCTTCAAAGTAGCGGAATCCCTTTGTCTCGTCTTGGACTTCTGCAATGTCTTTCAAGAAACGCATGAACTGTGTTTGAGCTTCATAAACAACCGCCTCGTTACTTGCACGCAAATGGAAAAAAAGGTCTCCGCCTGTCCCTGGCATACTATACTTCGGTCCTTTTAAACCGGTAAAGTTTTCGAGTTCTTTAGGCTTAGGTGCATCTGGAAACAAATATTCGAAGGCATCACTGCTGAATCCAAAACTAGCTTTTAATGAAGATCTTCCTGTCTTTGGATCTGCATCTCTGATCTTTAAAGAACGTAAGATCGCCTGATAGCGGTCTGCAAACTCTTGAATAGCTTCACGATCACTAGCCTGATCTTGCCGCTTTAATTTCAAAACCGTAAATTGAACATGTTCACCAATATCTTTCCAGACATCTTGTGCTTGACTAGCATCAACTGTCATCTTTGAAACCCCCTAGGAATTTTAGAGCGTTTGTAAAAAGCAGCAAACAAATACGACTTCCCACAAACTTTAACTCAATTGATTTTATTTACAGTTACAATTGTAAAGTGGGGCAGCAAAAATTTCAATATAAATCCCATTAAAAAAACCTAAAACAAAGATATTTATTATTTTTCTAAAATAAAAGAATAACAAAAAAGCCTTCTCAGGTTCTTGTAAAACACTAAGAAGGCAAATTTGTTATTTATCAGAAGTCAAACACACTATAGCGCGCTCGCTCTGATTGAACATCGATCGTAGTTTCATCGATCTCTGGACGCAATTTTAATATAACTTGTAAACTTTTCTGTTCCTCGTCAGTCAAAAAATGACGTGTCGGGATGTTAACAATATTACGTCCGTTAGCTGAATACTCTAAGACATTTTCTTCCACCTTAGGCGGCTCAGGTTTTTCCAAATATTTCCCGATGACTGGATCTTCTGTCATATATACACTAGCTAACAAAAATGTTGTTGCCAGACCCATCAATAAGTTTTCTTCTAAAACACCTTTTTCTTGTGCATCTCTTTTTGTATCACGATCGACCAGTCTAGTGACAATACTTTCTAAACCAGATTCTTCTGCAAAAGCATAGTTTCCTTTTGAAAAAGCAACTAACGGATCATCTCCTAGATAAATGATCAAAGAGTATGGGGCAATGTTACCGCTAGTCTGCAGCATCACCCCGCGCTGTCCGTGTGATTCCTTTAATTCTTCTAACAGTTGATCTTCAAAATCTTGTGCTAAAACCGCATGGATCTCAGAAATTTGCAAAACCTTAGCTAATCCAGCAGCATAATGCTGTTCAAACTGAGCAGCATATTCACGCATCGTATCATTTTGCAGATAAAGCAGATCTTTTTCAGTAAATTTTTCTGACATATTGGCCTCCCTTCATTTTCGATACAAATGAGAATGAAGGTCTATTAAAATTTGGTTTTAAAGACCTTTTTAACCTTTGAATCTTCTCTATTGTAATCCAAATTTAAATAATACGAAAATCTTCAACTCCACAATTGTTCATTAAATTTAAAAGTGATAATTTCTTAAAAGTCACTACACCTGCCCTGTAGTATAAAACAATTAAGGGATCAGTATGCTTTAGCCAGCTTGCTTCTAGTAAACGAAACAAAATTGATCACCATTATTAGACTGCAGAATAAAAAGATCTGTCGGTAATCAAAAATTGTAGCGATCGCTGAACCTAGCAGCGGACCAAACATATTACCCAGAGACTGGAAGCTCTGGTTATATGAAAATACAATACTGGTATTCTCTGGTGCCGTATTTTTCGTCAGTAAAGTCTGGACAGATGGTAGAATTGCGGCATCTGAAACACCTGTCAACAACCGGAAGAACATCAAAATGTACACATTTTTGACAAATGAAGTGAGAGCAAACACGATCATCGCAAACACAAAGCCAAATATTAGTAATTTGTGCGTACCGATCTTATCGCCCAAGCGGCCAAAAAATGGTGCCGCAAGTACTGTAGAGATCCCTGGCATCGCCGCAACTAAACCAGCCATCATTGTGACTGACTGCCCTGGAGTTGTTAATTCCTTGACAAACAAACTTAAGATCGGGTTGATCGACATTGTTACTACTTGAACCAACATGGTAGTTGTGATCAGTAATAAGATGACTTTATTACTTCTAATATCTTTAAAAGTCAGTGATTCTTTTTGTTTGCCGCTTGGCTGGGTCTGGACACTAGGTTTTTCATGTACCAACAAATACGTCAGCAAGCACACTATCAGCATAATCACACCTGTGATATGAAAAGAAATTCGATACGAGAATACATCAGCTAAAAAGCCGCCCAGTAATGGTCCCAAAAGGTTACCTGCAGTAATACCCGTTACTAAAATGCTTAAGGAATGCCCAGAATGCTCTCTGGGCGTTTGTGCTGCTACTAAAGCATTTGAATTTGAAACATAACCGCCAAATGCACCCTGTAACGCACGTAAAGCAAAGAGTTCCCAAACATTAGTTACAAAGCCCATCAAAAAAAAGACGATCCCCATTCCAAACGAAGCCCGGATCAGCATCAATTTACGTCCCTTCTGATCAGCGAGCTTGCCCCAGAGTGGAGAAACGATCGCCATGATCAAAAAAGTCACCGCGTAGACTAGGCCGCTATAGACCGAAAGTTGATTTTTTGAAAAATGGCCTAATTCGTTAATAAAAAGTGACAAGAATGGCATGATTTCGCTCATTCCGACACCTGTCATGAACACACCAAACCATAAAACATATAAATTTTGTTTCCATAGGGGCCGTTTTTCATGTAATTCAGTTTCCATTACATAACTTCCTTGTATGATTAATGACAGAACGCAGGAACTCGGATAGAAGGCGCGCACTAGCAGACTTTTATGTCAGAATGCGTTTTTTGCATTGTGGGATAAAAGTTGGCTAGGCACAACCTTCTGAGTTTCGGAGCTCGACTAAAATGACAGAGCGCAGCGAGACGTTCAAGAGACGAGCATATCGGACTTAGGCGTTATAGCACGTTCTTTTGCGCTGTAATGGCTAAGTTGGATAAGCGGAGTCGCTTGGCTCGCGGAGCTCGACTAAAATAACAAAGCGCACTACTACTATTTTCCGATAAAAAACGTCTGGACATAAGTTAATGAGAATTACGTCCAGATAAATAATTAGATGTCTCTTTTTTCAACAATTATGGACTATTTTACAAACTCCAAGGCTGATCAACTTCTGGAATATAACCTTGGCCTTTATCCAAGAGTTGTAAAAAGTCCTGCGGATCGGCTTTGATCGTTGGAAATGTGTTGTAGTGAACCGGAACAACTGTCTTCGCCTGCAATAATTTAGCAGCATAGGCTGCATCGTCGCCACCCATCGTAAAATGATCACCGATCGGCAAGAAAGCCACATCAACAGGTTGTTTACGACCAACTAACTGCATATCAGAAAAGAGCCCCGTATCGCCAGCAATGTAAATCAACTTGCCCTCGATCTTTAGGGCCAAACCAGTTGCCACACCTAAAGGCAAATTCACCCCGTTCACGGGAGTTGCTGTCGTATGCCAGGCAGGAATGATCTTAACGTCACCAAAATCCAGCTTTTCCGTACCCCCAATATTAGGACCGTAGGTTTTAAAGCCTTTTTCTGCAAAATAACCAGCAAGATCAGTCATCGCCACAATACTTGCACCGCACCGTTTGGCAATTTCTTCGGTACTGCCAACATGGTCGCCATGCGCATGAGTCAATAGAATATAGTCTGGAGAAAAATCTGCAGCTTTTGTCTTGGTAAAGGGATTTCCATCGATAAATGGATCGATCAAAATTTGCTTACCTGCGGTTTTTACTTCAATGAACGAATGACCGTGCCAAATTATTTTCATACCTTTATTCCTCCTCATAAATTTGTCAGAAAACATCGTTAAGATAAACTCGGCTAAAATTATAAATGACCTTTTCGAATTATCATTCTACCCTCTCTTTTAACCCTTTATCAAACAATTAAACTGGACTAAACAATCAATAACCTTGGCCCAGATCAACGACATTTTCCACTGGCACAATTTCGTCAGCAGCCATTTGCCGAATATTGCGTGCCGCAATCTCTACCACTCGATGATCGTACAAGGCTGTGTCACCACCAGTATGAGGAGTCAGCAAGACATTCCCTAATTGCCAAAATGTTGAGGATGACGGCAGCGGCTCTTCCTTGAACACATCCATTATGGCACCGGCAATTTGCTCATTTTGTAAGGCTTCGATTAAATCATCTTCATTGTTAGTCTTCCCGCGACCGTAGTTAATATAAACCGCTGACTTTTTCATTTGAGCAAAAAATTTTGCATCGATCACGTCCTTGGTTTGAGCGGTCACGGGTAAGGTATTTAAGACGAAATCAGCTTGAGCGGCAATATCCATCATCTGATCCATCGAATAAATCTGATCGATGTTGATCGCTGGTTTAGAGCTATGACGGACACCAATAATACGCATGCCAAAAGCCGCCGCTAACTTAGCAACTTGTTGACCAATATGCCCGACTCCTAACAAAAGCAATGTCTTATCCGCTAATTCTTGGTAACGTGAGATTTGCAACTCATTCCAAGTATGTTTTTGCTGGCTAACAAAAGCATGTTGCAAATGTCGATCCCAAGTAATCATTTCACCCAGGATCTGCTCTGCTAAACCCGGTACCATTGCCCCGGAAGCGTTAGTCAAAGAGATGTGCTTTTCTTTAAAAAGCTGTTGCGGTAACTCATCAACGCCGGCAGACCATGCCTGGACCCACTTTACAGAGTCGTTGGAGGTTAAAAGATCAGTTATTTTATTATCATAACCCAAAATAACATCTACACCATCCAAGGTATCTTCAGTTATTTCTGAAGCCGGCACATATAAATATTCAACTGTCCCAGCTTTTTTGAGTAACTCTTCATCGTCTGAACTGAGTTTCTGTAAACTCAATACTTTCATTTTATCTCCCTCTCCTTTATGATATTTTAACTAAAAGTATAGTACAGATCTATCAATTTCTCCCCTATTTTGAATCAACAAAAAAGGGTGTTGTCTCCAAACTTCAAGACAACACCCTTATTAGCAATAATTTATTCTAGTGATACAAATCAAAACGACCCTTAGCAAAGAGTTCTTTTGAACCGCCAGTTTCCATCAAAGATTTGTCCATGATGATCTTCTTTAAAGCAGATGCAAGATAGCCCTTAACTGACTTGCCATTTCCTAAGATACCAAAGGCACTCGTATTACCGATCGATGCAACTGTACCAAGAGAATCATAAGTAAAGTCACCAGTTTCACGGCCTGATAATTGCGCCAAGATATTCTTAGCAGCCAATTCACCCATCACTAACGAGATCTGAGCTGTTGTTGGATATGGACGGTTTGATTCCGGATCCATCACTGCTGAACAGTCACCAACCAAATATACATTACGGTATTCTGGATCACGAAGGTCACTGTCGACCATCATGCGACCACGTCTTGCTGAGAAGCCAGATTCATCGATGACCTTGCTGCCTGAAACACCTGTTGTCCAGATGATCGTGTTAGCAGTTAATTCATCAGTATCCCCTGTTTCGGCATTTGTTTGATAAACAACAGTTTGAGGTTTGATAGCTTTGATCGGTTTACCAGTCAAGAACTTAATACCCCAACTTTCAAGCTTAGCAACACCATAATCAGCCAATTCTTCAGGCATCATAGGTAACAAACGAGTAACAGCTTCAACTACATAAATTTCGATCCGTTCTGGAGCTACACCAGCAATCTCAGCAAATGATGCGCGGTTTTCGTTTAAAGCACCCAACAATTCGATACCAGTAAATCCGGCACCACAAACAACGATCTTCAAATCATCCGGGTTGTGTGTTTCTTTATAATCTTCCATTTGTGAAACGATATGGTCATGGACCGCGATCGCAGTTTTAACGTCCACCATTGGCAATGAGTTTTCATCAACTCCGGAAATACCAAATGATTCTGAACGGAAACCTAAAGCAACGATCACATAATCATATGAAAGTGTTTCCCCGTTATCTAAGCTAACTTCTTGTTTATCACGATCGATCTTTTCAACAGAAGCCTGAACAAATGTTGTTACATCTGGATCAACAACATCTTCGATTGGATAAAGGATTTTTTCAGCAGGTTGTGTACCTGCAGCAACTTCATGTAAATCAGTTGCTTCATAGTGGTAGTCGTTACGATCTACCAAAGTAATATGAAAGCCACCTTTGCTTCCTTGCAAAAATTTCAAAGCGCGCAAGCCTGCGTACCCGCCACCTAAAATAACAATTTCTTTCATTTGAATCTCTCCTTATAGTGTAAAAATAATATAAACTAGATAAGATAATGCTTGTGCAACCGAACCCACCGCAAGAATTTTAATGGCACAGGGGAAAGTCTCTTTTTTGACTTGCTTTGCCCTAAAGAGCTGCACATTTTTTATGATCACAGGTAATGCCAGCAAAGACAATAAAACTGTCCAAGGAGCAATACCGACAAACACTGACAATACTAATACGAGGACTGCTATAACGTTCATTATAACAAATAATCTGACTGAATTCTTCTTTCCCAAGTAATGAGACAAAGTATAACGCTGATTTTTTTCATCTTCATCTAAATCACATGTATTATTAGCTAACATGAGATTGGAGATCCATAGCGTATCAGGCAAAGAAATCAGAATAACGCCCAGAATAGTAAGCCAATTCCATGTAAAATCTTGGTATGTATTAATATATACACACAACAAAGTGATCATGAATCCCATTGTCGGACCTGAAAATAGTTCTCCTAATGGTAAGCTGGATAACGGTCTTGGACCAGATGAATAAAAGATCCCAACCAAATAACAAAGAACACCCATCACTAATACTGGCCAGCCGGTAACATAGGCTATGGTAATGCCGATTGCTGCCGAAACAAATATCATCGATATCATAAGTCCAAATACTAACCTTAATGATAAGTGTTCTCGGCCAATAATGTTAGTATTTTGCTTATAATTTTTTTCGTCAACTGCATGATGGTAGTCATTATAGTTATCCAAAATGTCGACTGCCATATTGAACAGGAACATTGACACAAAAAAAGCAAGTAACAATCCTGGATGGATAGAATGAAAATTGTACCAACTATAACATGCACCTAAAATAAAAGGTAAAACACTAGCAGTTTTAGCTTTGATCTCAACTAATTCCAAAAAAACAGAAATAGGCAAAATAACACCTCCTTTCAATAACAGAGCGTAGAAACTCGGATAAAGGGCACGCACTAACAAACGGCTTTCTATGCTGAAGTTTTTCTCTGATAACTTACTGTGATCGACTGTACTAAAAAAAATAAACAAGTAAACTCGCTTCTTATTTAGCGTAGAACAAACAATTTTCATCTAAAGATAAAAGTTTATGGCGTCAAATTTGTAAAAAAAGTTGTCAACAACCTATCCCACTTATATTCTACTAGCAAAACATACAAAATATCAATTAAATGTTTTTCACATCTTCCAAAAATATGGTTTAATATAGTGTATATACTCGTTTACTAATTAGGGGCAGGAAGGACTACGAACATGTTTACATTATGGAATAAATTTCCTCAAATTTACAAACAACTTAAGCACGTCGAAAAAATGATCGACGACAGGCTTCATACAAATAATCCCAATGTCGAAGAGCTACTCAAATCTTTAGCAGAAGACCAAGGCAAACAACTACGCCCAGGTCTATTTTTACTATTTAGCCAACTTGGTGAACAAAAAATACATAGCGACGAGAAGATGATCAAAATCGCAGCCTCAGTTGAAATCCTGCACAAGGCTACCCTGATCCATGACGATATCATTGATGATTCGCCTTTAAGACGCGGTAAGATCACCATTCAATCAAAGTATGGTAAGGATGTTGCTGTCTACGCAGGCGATCTGCTATTTACCGTCTTTTTCAGCTTGTTGACTGAAGCGATGAACGGTTCAAAATACATGAGCTACAATTCTAAAGCAATGTACAACTTATTAGTTGGTGAACTTAGTCAAATGCATCTCAGGTATTCGCAGACTCAATCGATCGCTGATTATTTGGAAAACATCAAGGGTAAAACGGCTGCTTTATTCAAATTGGCGTGCATGGAAGGGATCCATTTCACCCAACCTGATCCGGGAACTGAGACTCTAGCCGGTGAGATTGGTTTAAACATCGGGATCGCTTTTCAAATCTATGACGATATTTTAGACTACACCGGCAATACCAAAAGTTTAAAAAAACCTGTTTTAGAAGATGTGGCTGAAGGTGTTTATTCTTCACCTTTGTTGTTTGCATTTACTAAAGCACCAGCTGAATTTAAACCCTTGCTGGATAAAAAGCAGGATATTAGTCCAGCCGAGATCCAAGAAGTTGCAAAATTAGTCGCAAAATATGATGGTGTAAAAGATGCTCAAGCTCTAGCCAAACGTTATACTGACTTGGCTTTGGCAGAAATTGATTCTTTAAGCAATCAAAAAGTAGCTCGTCAAATCAAGACTGTTGCAATCAAACTATTAAATCGTGCTTCGTAATCACGACCAAGAATTAGGGAATGGCCAGCGCAGCCATTCCCTCTTTTTTTAGAAATTTCCTCGATCGATCCGCAGTAATTTCTGATAATATGAATTTTCATCTGCCAATTGAGCTGGGCTCCCATTGAGCTTTAATTCACCATCTTCGATGAAAATCACTTGGTCCATCAACGACAGGCCTTGTAAATGATGAGTGACCCAAATCATTGTTTTACCAGTCAATTCTTTGACAAATGTTTCGATCAGTTCTTGTTCAGTAACAGGGTCTAAGCTAACGGTAGGCTCGTCTAAAATAACAATTGGTACCTTTTGCAACAAGATACGCGCTAAAGCCATCCGGTGTCGCTCTCCACCTGAAAAACGATGCCCGGCTTCGTCAACTTGTGTATCAAGTCGTTGTGGCAAACGCATTACCATTTCAGTTAACCCGACCCGTTCTAAAACATCCCACACTTCTTCATCAGTGGCATTCTCGTTACCAATTTTTAAATTATTACGAACTGTAGTCCGAAACAGATATGGATCCTGGTGGATCACACCAACAAAGCGGCTGATCTCATCACCCAAATCATAAACTGGAATATCATTCAATAAGATTTGCCCGCTGACCGGTTTTAAGTCGCCCCGTAATAAATGGATCAAGGTTGTCTTACCAGAACCGCTCCGTCCTAAGATCGCTATTTTTTCACCCTGAGGAATCGACAGCTCAATATCTTTTAGGACATCTTTATTTTCACCATTACTATAATGAAAGCGCAAGTTTCTAACTTCAATTTTTAACGGCTCTGTAATTTTGGAAGCAAGTTTTTGCTGCGCTGTTTCTGTCTGCTCATTTTCTAAAACTTCTTCTTTTGCTGCTGATAAATTATTTAGCCGAGCTAACGAATCGTCATAGATACTTGTTTCCTGAGCCGCACCTGGCATCTGGGTGAAGGCATCTTCTAAAGGAAAGATCACTAAAACAAAAGCCGCGATCCAATTAGCCGCGCCGCCATGATCACCTGGAAACTGAAAAGCCGTCCAACACAAAACAGCAATCGTAATGACTGCCACAACAATCTGAACTAAAAAGTTGCGTAAATTTTCATTATTAGACAACCGATGGTTGACCGCACGTAGCTTGCCCTCCTCATCATCATGTTGTTTAACATAGTCTTGTCCACGCTGACTAAATATCCAGTCTGAAACACCCAAAACATTGTCCGTGAGACCACCATACAGGGTATTTTTAATTGCTTTTTGCTTTTCTTGTTTGGCCCCGTTAATGATCATTGAAAGCAAAGGCATCAAAATCGTCAAGACCCCCAATAACAAGAGCATTATCAAAGCAAAAAACCAGGAAAAAAAGCCCATAGCGATCACGATCACAATGTACAATAACCAGCCAACGATCGTTGGAAAGACCGTGCGTAAGTATAGATTTTGAATATGATCGATGTCATCAGAAAAGACACCTAAAATATCGCCTGTTTGGTGTTTGTCCTTAAAGAAAACCGCGTCTTTTTCCAAAACATTGTACAATTTAAGACGTAATTCACTAGTTAATTTTAAAACCCAATTATGGCTAGTCAATCTTTCTAAATAGCGAAAAACTGGGCGACCGATCCCAAAAGCACGCGTCAAAACAATTGGAACATAGACGAGCAATATATTCTCTGGTAAAGAAGCAGATTTACTGATCAAATAACCTGAGTTAAACATCAAAGCTCCGCCGCAAAAGAATGTCATGAAACCTAAAAACAAAGCTAAAATCATGGACTTAACATATTTGGACAAGAAAGGCTTGATCCAAGTATCATTTTTTAATAACGTAAAAATTTTCATTTAGATCCTCCCCATTGCTTGTCTTAAATGAACTAGTGCACCATTTTTCTGCTTCAATTCTGCCAAACTGCCAGATTCAACGATCTGTCCATGGTCAAGGACCAAGATTTGATCCATCTCATTCATCCAGTGTAATCTGTGCGTTGCAAAAATTACCAAATGATTTTTCATCAAAGGCAGCATTCTTTCTTTTAGTTCAACTTCAGTTTCAATATCTAGGTGAGCCGTTGGTTCATCAAACAGAATTATTTTCCGACTTTGGTCTAGAAAAGCACGTGCCAAGGCAATTCTTTGTGCCTGCCCTCCACTCAAGCTTCTGGCTCCCTCACCTATCACTGTCTTCAAACCATTCGGCAACTCAGAAACTAATTTTTCTAGTCCAACAACCTTAATGGCCTCGTTGACCTGCTTAGCGGTAGCCTCTTGATGGTAAAATACGATGTTATCGTGCAAACTAGCATGAAAAATGTACGGATCTTGCGGAATATAAATGACTTGCTTTTGCCAGTCAGGCTGTTTGAATGAATCGATCTGAACACCATTCAAGTTGATTTGAGCATATTCTGGTTGAATAAAACCACTCAAAAGATTGATCAAAGTCGATTTACCAGAACCGCTCAATCCGATTACACCAATGTTTTGATATCCGGTGATCTCAAAAGAAAATTGATTGCTTTGACTGGTCTGGTCATATGAATAAGACATTTTGTCGACCACCAAACGACTATGTTCATTCCATTGCGACAACGTTTTAGCATCCGGAACATTTTCATCAAAATCTAAAATTTTACTGATAGCGCTAAAGGCATTTTTGCCATTCAAAGTCGCATGATAATCATTGGAAAAATCACGGATCGGCAAGAAATACTCTGGGCTTAAAGTTAAGATCACTAAAGCAGGATATAGCAAGATCTGCCCGGAAATCAAATGCAATCCCAAAAAAACCGCTACGACCGCAATCGAAAGTGTTGTAAAGAAATCAAGCGCAAAAGTTGAAAGGATCGCGATTTTCAGAGTATCGATCGTGGCTTTCCGAAACTTTTCACTCGTATTAAAAATGCTTTGCCCATATTTTTTACTTAAACCAAAGAATTTTAGAGTATCGATCCCGCGCAGCGAATCAACAAAATGATTTGACAAGATCTGATAAGAAGCATATTGTTTGTTGGCCTTATCTTGCGCAGCATAACCTAAAACGATCATAAAAATGATATCAACAGGTAAAATTACCAATAAAAATGCCGCTGCTTTCCAATCATAAATTGCGATCCCAATCACTACTACAAATGGAATGATCATCATATTAATGATTTTAGACAAACTCAAGCTCAGGTAATCCTCGACCTGGTCGATACCTTCGAGGGCCATCGTTGTTACATTACCTGTTCCTTCTTTTTGGGTGATCTCAGGGCCAACACGAAAAATTTTATCTAGTAACTGATTTCTGATCTCTTGCGACTGCTGACTGGCAAACTTATCCAAGCGCTGCTGTTTTATGTATATACACAAATGACGCAGCGCGTACAGCACTACGAACCATACGAGCCACGCTATTTGTGCAGACAATGGATGTCCATTCCATAATCCCACGATCGCACGTGAAATCATGATCGTCTGACCGATGATCGCAACAGACTGGATCAATGTCAACAGCATCAGTAAGGACATTATTCCCTTAGCACCTGGGAGTTCCATTATCTTTTTATCTAACATTATTTATTTTTTCACCGTCTCTTTATAAACTTAACTGTTCACTAATATCCGGTACTTTTAGTTTTGCTTTTCTTACCAGTAACACGTTTTCTGAAGATGTAGTACGTCCAACCGATATAAAGCAAAACAATTGGCAAAAATGTGCAAACTACGATCGTCATTACCTTTAAAGTATAAGGAGATGACGAAGAATTAGTGATCAACAGATCAAATTTTGAATTATTTGAACTGATCATCAAACGTGGGAATAATCCTTGGAACAATAAAGCGACCAAAGCGACTAAAGTCAAACCGCTCGTTGCAAAGGCCAGTCCTTCATTATTCTTGATAACTGCTATATGCGCAATGACTGACAATAACACGATCACTGCCAATAAGCTTAGCGTTCCTACAAAATGAACTTGGAAGAAGTCAGTCTTGAAGTACATTAAAACTGCAAAAGCAACCAAACCAATATACAAAATTGGATATAAGACTTCGGCATATTTCTTGACACGATCACGTAAGGGCCATTCCGTTTTAAGACCGATATAATTCAAACCATGCAGATAGGACAACAAAGTCAATGCAACTCCGCCGACAACAGAGAAAAGATTAACATAGTTGGTAAATTCTGCCCAAACATTGCCGCGAGAATCCATTGGCATCCCTTGAACCATGCTGATAAACATGATACCAAACATGAATGGCACTAGGAAACTGCCTAAACCAAGTGTCCAATCCCAAATACCTTTTTTACTTGGGTCAGTCCGACTACGGAATTCAAAGGAAACGCCACGAATAATCAACCCAAACAAAATGATGAACAAAACGAGATAATAACCTGAGAATAAAGCTGAATACCAATACGGAAATGAAGCAAACATCGCGCCTCCAGCAGTGATCAGCCAAACTTCATTACCATCCCAGACAGGTCCGATGGAAGCAATAACTTGGTCGCGTTCATCTTCATCTTTAGCGAGTGTTAAAACCGACATCCCAACACCATAGTCAAAACCTTCCAAGAAGAAGAAACCGGCAAACAAGACGCCGATAATAATAAACCACACTAATTGCAAAGTTGTCATTATTCAAACGCCTCCTTGTTAAATGGATCGACTTCTTTATCAGAACTCAAAGGAGCATTGATCAATTCACTATCTTCATCCTCTGGTCCTTTCTTTAATTCTTTTACGACCAAAGCAACCATAATAGCTCCCAAGATCGAGAACAACAAGAAATAAATAATATTTGATGTCAATAAAGAACCCACTGAAACGTTAGGCGAAACACTGTCTTTGATAGTAAATAAACCGTAAACAGTCCACGGATAGCGGCCAAGTTCTGTGACGAGCCAACCAGAAGTATTAGTCATAAATGGAACAAAGGTAAATAATCCAACGATCCAAAGCATCCACTTTTGTCTAAATAAAAGTTGACTCTTTTTACGTGCAAAGAACAGACCCAAAACAGCCACACCAAGCATTGCCATACCAAAAAGTGCCATAATATGGAAAGACCAGAACAAAGTATTGACCGGTGGATAATAATTATTTTCATCCCCATACTTAGCTTGTAATTCTTTATTAGCTTCGTCCATTCCTTGAATTGAACCGGACGGTTTATGATACGACAAAATACTTAACATATACGGGATTTTAATACTAAATTTATCTTTATGGGTCTTAGTATCCATAAAGTCCACTAGTTTCCAAGGTGCAGGATCAGGAGTATTCTCCTTTTCACCCTCAGTAGCGGCAAACTTCATCGGTTGGTCCTCGATCAAAGCCTTCATTTGTTGGTCACCAGCAGCAAAAACTGCGATCGAACCAATAAGACCGATCACTAAACCTAACTTTAAAGAACGTTTGAAAAATTCCTTTTCCTTTAACTTGTCATTCAAAAGTTTAAAGGCAGACATTCCGGCAATTAAAAAGCCGCCCATGGCGATCGCACCAGCAATAACATGACCAAATTCATACCATGCCTGAGAATTAGCAATCAACTTAGGAAAACTAGTCATCACAGCACGTCCACCCTTGATCGCATACCCAGTTGGGTGCTGCATAAAGGCATTAGCAGTAATGATCCAGAAAGCTGACAACATTGAAGCAATAGTTACTAACCACATGAATGTTGCGTGCAGCCAGGGTTTGACCATCTTCCAGGTGAAGATCCACAAACCCAAAAAAGTCGATTCCATAAAGAAAGCTAACAAAGCTTCAATAGCAAGTGGTGCGCCGAAAATATCGCCCATAAAACGAGAATAATCGGACCAGTTCATTCCGAACTGGAATTCTTGAATGATACCTGTGACAACACCAACTGCAAAACTAAGCAAGAAGATATTACCCCAAAACTTAGTCATGCGTAAGTACATCTTATCTTTAGTACGAACCCACATTGTTTCCATAATAGCAACCACAAGCCCTGTACCAATTGAAAAAGGTACGAAGAAAAAATGAAAAATCGTTGTCATACCAAATTGGAAACGTGCCAAACTCAGAATATCCATTCACAACCCCTCCTTAACAAAATTTTATAAACTCAATCAATCCTACTATACACCGAAAGGATCAAAAAACCAATTACCTAAGTAATTTAATATTGTATAAGATTTAAAACGCATGGTACTAGTTCGTAATAATTTCATCTTCACCAAAACTTAAAAAACCTAAATTGTAAACAAAAACGGTTAATTCAATTTTTAGCCAAAAACCTATCAACGAGCGAGTTAAGTTGCGTTTAATGCCATAATTGTCTACCAAAATTGAAAAACGTGCTTCAATGGTGCGATGCAATTTCTTTAAAGTGCGACTGTTATGTTGGAATGATATAGAGCACAGAGACCATACCCTAACTGAGTAAATTCTTTTTTTAGACTTTGACCAGCATCGCCTACATCACCTAAAACAAAGGGCAAGGACAAGGGGCAATTAAAGTTGACGCGGCTTGAGTATCATGAACCAAAGCCAGTGTTAGATCGTAGTTTAAAATATAGCCAGTGGTTGACACGGTTATTTCTAACCTTTTTGACACAAGGCATTAGCCAAACTATCCATGATTTCAATTTGCCCAGTCTGTGCATACTCTTATTTTAAACCATGACACAGCGCCATAATAACGGGAAAAAGTTGCTGTGCCAGTCGATTAAAGCGGGTGCGGTCAAAGGTAACCTGATTCGGGATAAACAGCTTAGTCCATGAAAAAAAATTACGTTGTGATTGCATGTTGGTCGTAATTTGTAGGCAAAGTAAAGCTAAAATCTGAATGTCAGAAACTTGTGTGTGTTCAACATTGCGCCGACTGTAAATAAGAGAAGGACAATATTGATGGCAAAGGTCCCCACAAATTTCCCTTAGTTGTTCTAAATCGACTTGTAATCATGTCGCCTTTGTTTAAATTTTAAGTAGTCCAATATGGTTATACTCTTTTTTGTTTGATCACTTAAAAGTCTAATTATTATGGAGCTTTTTTGTAAAATTTTTCGCTAAATATTTGCTTGTTACGCACTAGCACCACACGTAAGATTTAAAATTCAGCTATTCCTTTGCTTCTTTGCATGCTTACTATACAGGCCATAAATTTTTTGCCATTCTCACTATTTATACCAAATATCGGTATTTATTAAAAGCGCTTACACACCTAAATATTTAAAGCTTCTATACAAAAAACCTTAGTATTTGATCAAATACTAAGGCTTCCGTTCGATTATTTGTCTACCTCTTATAATAAATCTTTAGTATCAGATTCAAGTGATGGGAAGAGATAAACTAACCGACTAAGCTCCTCTTCTCCCCAGCCAAATTCAATTGCAGGCAAAATTGAATTGACAGCATTATCAGCCCTTTCACTAACTTCTGAAGCACCTACGATCTTATGTTTGGCATCATAAACAATGGTATTTTTGGCATAAGATTCATTAGTTACCAACCGATACCAACCCGCTAACAAATCATTTTCCTGAACTGAATAACTATTATCATCCGCAACAGCATCTGGAATAACACCGACCTGAGCAATCCGCGGTGAAGTAAAGACTACAGAAGGGATCGCAGGATAAACAAGCGGATCATTGGTTTCTTTACTGAAGAGTTTCATCAAGTAAGTCGTTTCATAAATAGCTGCTGGCGTTAACTTAGGTTGTTTCTTGTCAACAACGTCACCGGAAGCATAGATATTATCAACACTGGTTTGCAAGTGATCATTGACTTCAATACCATGTTCGTTATACTTAACGCCAACTTTTTCTAACCCCAACTCTTCAACATTCGGGATCCGCCCTGAAGCATCTAAGATCCAGTCTGTTTCCAATGTCTGACCAGCACCGTAGCTAACTGTGTATTGAGGGCCGTTTTTAGCAAACTCAGTCACATTAGCATTTTTAACAAATTTTACGCCACGTTTTTGCAGGTCTTCAATAACATGTTCAACGTACGATTGATTGAATGAACGTAAAGCCTTGTCTTTATGCATCAAAACAGTAACATCTGACCCAGCAGCATTTGCGATCGTTGCAAATTCCATGCTGATATAACCGCTGCCGATGATCGTAATATTTTGCGGCAGTTCTGTCAGCGCCATGAAATCAGTACTATCATTAGCTAATTCTGTGCCTGGGATATCCAAACGATGCGGGCGCTGTCCCGTAGCGACAACGATTTTGTCCGCCGTTTTTTCTGTACCATCAACATCAACAGTATGCGCATCAACTAATTTACCGTGACCGTTGATAATATCAACACCCGAGTCTGTCAGTAAGCCACTGATAAAGTCAGGCAACCCATCAATAACTTCGTGCTCATGTTTCACATTTTCAGTCCAGTTGAAGGTCAGATCACCACTCACAACTTTTTGCATCCGTTCTTGGAAACGAAGTAATTCGACTGGCGCATCCAAAGTGATCTTGGCATTACAACCGCGATTAGGACAAGTACCGCCGATCTTATCAACTTCGATCACTCCTACTTTGTAGCCCTTAGCCGCCAAAGGAGCGGCACCATCAAAGGCCCCATGTCCAGCCCCGATATATAATACATCATATTGATAACCATTTTCTGGCATTAAACCTGACTCCCCTTCTAACAAATATTTTCTTAAAATCACCATACAACATATTTGCAAACAGACGCAAAGATAATGCATTTCATAGTTAGCATTTTAGCTAATATTTTTTTGAAATGAACTTTTAGTGTTATGCTAAGAATATAACTCATTGGAAAGGTTGATATATTATGAAAGAATTTTCTTTAAATCAATTTTCACTCGAGAAAAAAGTTGCACTTGTGACCGGAGGAGCAAGCGGGCTCGGCAAATATTACAGTTTGGCACTCAGCGCAGCCCACGCCTCAGTCTTTGTCGTTTCAAAGACAACCATGGGCTGGGATGAACTCCACGTCAAAGTCGAAGAAAGCAATGGTAAAATAGCTTTTTTCCAGCAAGATCTCACTGCTCAAAATGCAGCAAAAAATATTGTAAAAGCTTGCTTAGAGGAATTCGGCAAGATCGACATTCTAGTTAACAACGCTGGACTGCAACTGCGTAATGACCTGGTCGATTATAAAGACGAGGATTGGCAAGCGGTACTCAATATCAACCTTAATGCTCTTTACTATCTTTCACATGAAACCGCAAAAGTAATGTTAAAGCAGCAGAGCGGAAAGATCATCAACATCGGTTCCATGCAATCATATCGGGCTGGTAAAAGGATTTTTCCTTATACATCCAGTAAGCATGCTGTCTTAGGTCTGACCAAAGCATATGCAGATGCTTTAGCTCCTGAAAATATTCAAGTTAACGGAATAGCACCAGGATACGTGGACACCCCAATGACGAAAAAATTGCAGGAAGATCCCGTCCGAAACAAAGAGATCATCGATCATATTCCCGCTGGTCAGTGGGCTCAACCTGAACAATTAATGGGAACAGTCGTTTTTCTCGCGAGCCACGCAGCAGATTATTTGAACGGAGTCATGATCCCTGTCGATGGCGGCTATCTGTTACGCTAATGATCCAATTAAAACAGGCACTTTTAGGAGATCATCTTTTCCCAAAGTGCCTGCTTTTATCCTCATTACAGAAATGTCGCAACGAAACCTGAAGTTTTTAATTGATTTACTGCTTTTTTATTTTCGAGTTTTGCAAATCGATCCAACATATGTATTACATCGCAAAAAAACGCGATTTAATGCATATGTCCGATAATGCTCGAGTCTTAAACGATTCACTTTACCTTGTTTTTTAGTCGGGTTCCGTGAACCAAGACTTTCCGCTTACTTCTGCCCTGTTCACTTTATAGCCTCAGTCAAATTTAATTTGTCATCAATATTATAAAAATGAGGCTGTTTCCAATTTAACATTTCATCAGTCAACCGATATTTTGTAATTCCCAAGCGGTTGTATGGTTCAAAATAATAACTCCGAGTTTCAAGGCAGGTTGCTGACCGATAAACTGAATAAGTTTGTTGATACTTTTTCATTTTAGGAACAGTCACACTGTTTAATAAATGCCAGCTGCTGATCACTGCTTCTTGTTCGTTTGCAGGTTGATTTGTTCTTTCTTTGTAATAAGCTGCACGAATAAATCTTCCCGTTGGCGTATAGGCCGCTGAAGGTATTTTTTTACCCGCAAAACTACCAGTACTAATATGCGGCTCAACCACTGATGGACCAACTTTTTGCAGATCTGGTTTTAAGGCAATATAATCTTTCAACTGCTCTATTTGATGAGCAAAGTTAAAGGCATTTGTCACCACTCCGATCGGATTTTCGATCACGTTCATCGGTTGAACAGTTGGCTCAATAATCACGATCCTGCCGGTTGGATCAGTTGCAGCATAGTGTAGTTCCGGATATCCGTATTGGACGGCCGAATTTTTGCCGCTCATTAGTCTGATCTCGTCCAAATGATCGATAATATCTGCGACTGATTTATACCGCCCCATCATATAAAACGGGACTTCATATGGTGCCAACTGTTTTGCGTTATTTTGGGGATCATCATACAAGTAAGTGCCGTGTCTAAAGGTTAGTTTTTGCACACTCAACCCCCACTCATTCACACCATCGCTCATATCAATAGCGTTTTCCTTATTTCGACCGACACCGATGATCGCATATTTGTTTTTCACCGTCCGCCCATCAAAATCTTCGATCCATTCATAGTCACGCGGGGCAAAAACTGGCCCTGATTCTAGTTCATGCCAGTCCATCGTCCTGGAAAACATATGGACACCACTTTGAGCAACTTGCAAAATACTAGTACACATATCACCGCTCCTTTAAATCCTTTAAAGTATTTAATACTGACATATCTTAATTATTACCGATATTCGAAAAAATAAAAAGCAGAGTGTTTATCTAAACCATGCCTTTCGCACATATGGATAGCTCAGCATCTGGACTTCTCACATCTATGTCTGCTGGAAGTTGTTTCCCCACTTTTACTTCTAGTTGAAACTCATCAGCTAGGCACTGCTTTTTAATACTTCTGTTCAGTTAACTGTTCCAATTGAAACATCCAGAAAAAATTTTAAACAAAAAGCCTGGAAACTCTTTGATCTCCCAGACTTTTCTGTTTTACTCCTGTGCTTGCACTTGCATAACACTTTCATCATATTTTCTTAATATCAAATACATCACCACATAAATCACCAGCGGGATCCAAACAAAATTCAAATCGATCATCCGGATCGTAGCGGCATTTTGTGCTTGGTTGGCCACATATCCTGACGCATCAAACATCATCGCAGTTATTAAACCGCCGATCCCTAAGCCTAGGTTAACACCCCAGTCACTAGTCGAGGCCAATAAACCTTCAGCTTGGATCCCCATTGTAGTTCCGTAAGAAATCGTATCGGCGATCATGATCGAGACTAGCCCAATTACGATCCCGTTACCGATCGAATTTACAAAGATCCCCGCAAATGTGATCGCTAAAATTTTAGTATAAGCACCAACACCAATAATGGCCTGGCCTAAAAGTTCGATCAAGATCCCGTGAGACATCGTAGATTTTTTACTTCTAACTTGAGTAAAACGTAAGATCAATAACACCCCAATGATCGAGGCTAACATAAAACTATTGGCCCACGAAACTAAGTTATCATTGTTATAGACATATTTGAAATAATAAATAGTTGTTTGATTCTTGATTGCCGTTGACAACCAGTACAAAAAGACAACGATCGACAAAATGATCCAAGGTTTATTATGTCGCAGCATGTCCCAGACCTTGCTTAAGGGCTGATGGATCATATCTTCATTCGTATGACGTTCACGTACTTGAACAAAGGTATTTAAGATCAGGACTAGCGAAATGATCCCAAAAATGATCACCGTTCCTAAAAAACCCTTCTGTTGGTTGCCTTGACCGATCAATTTAACCAAGGGGATAGTAAATGTAGCAACAACAACTTGTACCAAACTACCGAAGAACTGACGGATGACGCCTAAAATTGTAATTTCACGGTCATTTTTAGTCATCGTTGGTAAAATCGAAGTTACCGGCAAGTTGACCGCAGTATATAGGAAACCTAAGCCTAGGTATGTAACGTAAGCCCACACTAATTTTCCACTACCTGAAAAATCAGGTGTCACAAAAGTCAAGATCGCCACGGCAACATATGGTACCGCATACCAAAGAAAAAACGGCCGACTCTTTCCATATTTAGAATGCGTCCGATCGATCATCAACCCCAAAATAACACTTTCAATAACATCCATAAAACGAGCAATTGCAAATAAGATCCCAACATCACGGGCACGTAAGCCGTAAACGTCAGTATAGAAAAACAGTAAATAAGAACTCATCATTTGGAAAATCAAGTTGTCGGCCGCGTCACTTAAACCGTAACTAATGCGCTCGACCCAACCAGTCTCATAGTTCTTATTGTTCATATTGCGACACCTTCCTTTAAATAAAGCAGCTGGCTTTTGTCCCTTAAGTTCAGAGCCGCCTTTGGTTTTATCGAAAAAGACCCGGGTTAGTCGACGACCCGGATCTTCCAACGATTGTTTCTTTAAATAAATTAATCTTTGTCTTTCAACTCATCGTAGACCTTGCTGCCTACGAGATCATTTGTCCACATCCAGACCATATGACCAACTAATTCTGACAAATGTTCATCTTTGGGTTGGTCTTTAGCTGATGGGACCACATTTAAGGCCGGCATTACGCCCAGATGGAAAGCTGCCCAAACACCAATTCCATACCATGTGCCATGATCTTTGGTGATTGCTGGGTATTTGTGACGCATAAGTTCATACAAAACTGCCCAAGAAACGGAGAAACCATAATGAATGATAAAACCTGGCCATTCGATCTGATGACCTGAATAAGTATAATTCTTGTGGATCAGCTTGTCAGGGATCCCTAAAAACTTCATTGTCTTGTACGGTGGATTTTGAGCATCGCGTTCTTCAGTTCGTGGAGGGAAAACATTTTCCCATCCCATTTTAACTAACCCTGAGATCAGACCAGCCGCGATCCCCGCACCAATTGCTTTTTTTACGTTAACTGCCATTGATAACTCCTCCTTTTTCTGTGGTGTATCTACGTAGTAAAAATGTTGCTTCTAATTATTTTATTCTTAATAATTCTAACAAAAAGTAAGCTTGATTTCAAACGAAAAAACTTCTCTAGTATGTTTCTTCTTTTACCAAGTATTGCCATTCATCCTTATTCAAGCGGTTCAAATGATACATTTTGGTATAGATCTGACGCAAAATTTCTTTTCTATCTGCTGTTGAATTCACGAAATCATAACGATCACCATCAAGTATCAGCATCGGCGACTCAGCATACGTATCAACAAAAGCCTCGTAACGCTTTAGCAAATCATGATAATAATCCTCTAAGCTCGTATCTTGTTCTGGGAGCTCATATTCTCTGCCTCTAAGCTTGATCCGTTTGATCAGATTGGGATAAGAGATATTTATCATAACCATTAAGTCGGGAGCCTTCTTATGCGCTGCATTGGGTAATTCTTCCAGCATATTAGCTAGAAGATCACGATAGGTCTCCCATTCGATCTTCGTCATATTGCCCCGCTCATAGTTCATTTTACAAAAAAGCTCATCAGTATAAATCGAGCGATCAAGAACGTTTTTGTCATCCTTAAAAGCTTGTTTGATCATTTTAAAACGCCGATTTAAAAAGAATATTTGCAATAAAAATGCGTAGGGATTGGTTTGCCATTTGCCCGCCGCAACGGCCTTGTTGCCCTCATAAAACAGTGGTAACACTGGGTTATCCGAGACCGGTTCATAAAAAGGCTGACTTTGCAAACGGTCGCTCAGTAATTCAGTTAAACTAGTTTTACCTGCGGCAATCGGTCCTTCGATCGTGATCACACTCATGCACATCCCTTCTTTACTGTCAAACTTACCTTTATTAAAAGCGATATCTAGCAATACTTCAATTAAAATGAACCGAAAGAAACGACCTCCACTTGTGCAGCCGTGGCGGTCGTTTCTAATTAAACTTATTTTGAAATATCTTTAAGTATAAATACTACTTTATCTTGATCATTTAACTTTTGCTGGTCAACACCCTTTTTAGATTCCTTGCCATTTATATCATAAAGCCAGTATTGATCCAAATCGGGATTTTGTGCATGTCCATCGATTTTTGTGACCATTTTATTTTCGGTCTTGACTGGCCAAGCCTTTTTCAAACCCGTCAAGACACTTGCACCTTTTTTCACAGTAACTGTCTTTTTACTTAACGATTTATTTTCTTTCTTGATCTGATAAGAAACTCTGATCACATTATCAGAGTTATTTTTTTGTGTCGTGTTTGCACAACTAACTAAAAATATTGCAGTAAAAATCATCGCTAAAAAAACCAATTTCTTTTTCACAGGTCCCAACCCCTTGTTTTTATTTTAAATCTGAAATTTTCTGAATTGCAGTACGATATTCAAGTAAATACTCTTCCGTCGCACCTTCAGACATTTCCTGGGTATATTTATCTTCCAAAAAGTCTATGATCTCAGGATTATATTCCCTGACCAAACGTCCGACTGCATAAGCTCCCGTCGCACGGATCACTGGTCGCGGATCATTATCGATGACCGCTAATATCTGTGGCAAAGCACTCCGGTCTCCCAGATTTGCTAAGGCAATCAAAGCATTGCGCTGCAAAGGTTTCTTCCCCCGCCATGAACCAGCCATCTGTCCAAAGGTTTCTTTGAAATCACGGTTTGATATCGTCAGTAAAGGCACCAATTCAGGTGAGACTTTTTCTGGATCTGGTTCCATGTCTGAATGAAAATGTTGATCCTTTCCACGATTAAAGGGACATACTAATTGACAGATGTCACAACCATAGATCACATTATGGATCATTGGCCGGTATTTTTCCGGCATCATTCCCTTAGTTTGTGTCTGATAAGATAAACACTTCTGTGCGTTTAATCGACCATCACCCAACAAGGCATTTGGCGGACAGTAATCGATACAGCGTGTACAGTCACCGCACTGTGACTTTAGCGGGCGGTCAGGCTCAAATTCAAGATCCGTAATGATCTCGCCCAAATAAACAAACGACCCGAATTCTTCAGTGATTAGCAAACCATTCTTGCCGATAAACCCCAACCCAGCCCGCTGAGCCACCGCAACATCGATCAACTCTCCGGTATCGACCATTGGTTTAAAATCAACTGCGTTTTGGGACAGTTCTTTGATCTTTTCAATCAGTGCAGCCATCTTTTTACGTAAGACTGCATGATAATCATCCCCCCAAGAAGCTCGGGCAAAATGTCCTCTTTTATACTTAGTCCGTGGTGGCCTTTTTTTCATTTTTGTCGGGTAAGCTAAAGCGATCGCAATGATCGAACGCGGCTTATTGAAAATCAGGCCCGGCTCTAACCGCTCATCTAGATTTTGATGTTCAAACCCCGAAGTATGCCCCGCAGCTTTTTGTGCGACTAAACTGGAACGCAAATGTTCAAAATTATTCGCCGTTGTGAAGCCGATCTTATCAATGCCAATTTCCTGACTAGCTTCGATAATTTGTTGTTTCAACTGTGCATTAGCCAGCGCTGACACCCCCAGAAAAAATCTATACTTTTGAGCTAAAATACTCTATGTCAATTATACAATGGAAAATTCATAAAATTAAGCTTTAAAACATTTAAACTATTCAACAAAGAAATTGTGCTGCACTTTTTTTGCAAGTAATAAAAAAAACATGACCCCCAAAAGGAAGTCATGTTATGTTTACTTATCTTTTTTAGTATGAATGATGTTGGTTCCAGTACTTCTGAGCATTGACCCATGAACCGTAGCGAGCTTGAACGTATTCGTTAGCTACGCGATCTTGGTTAGCTTTTGAATAGTCACCGCCCAATTTATCTGCAGAAAGTTGGTATGCACCGATATAGATACCGTTTTTTGCACTGTAGTTGCCGCCGGATTCTTTAAGTATAATAAATTGACGTGCAGCTGCTTCGGAACCGGATAATAATGAGCCAGAATTATTATTGCTTTGGGCTACTGTTTTTTGTTGTTGTGGCTGTGCCGCAGTCCCTTGGACAGGGGCTGTTGTTTGCGCTTTTGGCTGAACCTGATCCTGTTGTTTTGGAGCAGACACTTGAGCTGGAACAGTCTGTTGGGTTTGTTGAACAGGTGCCTGCGCTTGTTGCGGCTGTTCGATAACTTTAACATTACCGTCACCATTAATGTCAAGCTTTTGTCCAGGAAGAATAAAGTTAACATCAGCTAATTTATTAGCTTTTTCGATTGCTGCAATTGTTGTGTGATTCTTAGCAGCAATATCTGAAACTGTGTCACCTGCTTTTACGGTAACTGTATCGGCGTTAGCAGCAACTGATCCTGCAACAAACAAACCTGCAGCAGCTGTAACTGAAAGTAAAGTATTTTTGATATTTCTATTCATGATCTGTTGTACACTCCTATAATTACGTTTTATTTGGCGACAAGTTTCTAGAAGACTCATCGAGTTCTGTAACAATCAACATCACCTAGTATAGCTAACCAATGTAACAATAAAATACCAAAAAAATTACTAATCTACGTCATTTTGAAAAACTTCCATTTTTTTGCAATATTTAGTAATATTTCTTTCAGCATTTGTCGCGTCCATAGATCAAAGCCTTTTAATATCAAGCTTAAACACTTTATTTCGTTTATGACAAAATTTCAATACATGTCAAGCAATTATTACAGAAAAAAATCAAAAAAGCCATTTTTTCGTAAAATTTCGCCTAAAAGCTTCTTGACTACACCTTTTTTGCTAAGAAATAAGACTCAACTTAGACCGGAAATCAATTTAAATTCTTACGATCACAGGTAATTTTTACTAAAAAAACTCCTCTACTAGCAAGATATGCTCGTTATTATGACATATCTTCTATGAAAGGAGTTTTTGCGAATGAAAGTTACTGAATGCTCATGAGGTGAATGGGTTGTAAAACCTGCCACCATTCACTTGAAACAACAAAATACCTATAATGATCAAAATGATCGTCGTAATGATCAAGGCATGATCAAGTTTAGTCAGTGGACGAGACATATACCAAGAACGTTTTTTCTGCGTACCAAAACGCCGCAAACGCATTGCCCGTGTCGTTACTTCGATCCGGTCAAGAGATGAGAAAACAAGTGGGATCAAGATCTGAGTACTGCCCTTGATCCTGTGCCAAACGTTTGCCTTCTGAGAAATTTCAAGTCCACGTGCTTGCTGAGCCAGACTGATCTGCCTAAACTCCCGAATAAAGTCTGGAATATAACGTAAAGACAACTCGACAGCATAACAGATCTTATATGGGATCTTAAGTCGATTCATACCTGCGGCCAATTCAGAGGGATCGGTAGTGAATAAAAAAGCTAAGATCAACGGCACGATAAAAATATATTTTAAAGTCATATTAAATAAGTAGAAAAGTTCCTCCAGTGTTAGAGCAAAAAAACCGCGCCCCAACAGCACATGGCTGGTACCATAAATTTCTGTACCATAGCGCGGACTAAAAAGATAAACCAAAACCAAGTTAAGCAAGGTAAAGCCAATGATGGCATACACTAAGCTCCTGATCTTACGCCATTTTAACTGCGCTGCGTAAAAGAAAACCAAAGCAAAAATCGTCAGCAAAATCAAATAGCCTGTATCATAACTGACCATCCCGATCGCTGAAAGTCCCAACAAAATCACAATCTTGGTCGTCCCCGACAAACGCTTGATCCAGAGGAGTTTTGCTTGTGAGTCTTCTTTGATCTCAGGATCTGCTTGCATCATATCTTCCCCTTTCATACGCGCTAAATTTTTCGGCAAAAGTGATGGCATCATTGATACCAGCCTTCTTTGTCAATTCTTGTAAACTTAGTTTCGACAAGTGAGCCCGTGAGATCAATGCAGGATCTGTCAGAACTTCTGCCGGAGCTGCGTTGGCCAATAATTGTCCCTCATCCAAGACCAGCGTTCTGTCATCATAGCTCATCATCAAATTCATGTCATGAGTGACCATTAAAACCGTGACTGCTAATGAACGGTTCATGTCTCGTAAGAAATCCATCATTTTCGCATAATGTGCCAAGTCTTGCCCCGCAGTTGGTTCATCTAAGATCAAGATCTGTGGCTCAAGTACCAGTACAGATGCAATTGTGACCCTCTTTTTTTGACCGAAACTTAAAGCAGAAATTGGCCAGTTACGAAAAGGATACAAGCCGGTAACGTGCAATATTTTTTCGACACATTGGACTTGCTCATCTTCTGAGATCCCCCGTAACTGTAATCCTAAGGCTACTTCCTCAAAAACCATCGTTTTGGAGATCATCTGATTCGGATCTTGCAGAACATAACCGATTTTTTCGGCCCGTTCTTTGACAGACAAGAGATCTAATAGCCGGCCACCTAGTTTTAACTGCCCAGACTGGGGGTTAAAAAACCATTGATCAAATTGATCAATATCGTTTTACCAGTCCCATTTTGTCCTACCAAAGCAACCATTTCTCCCTCGTTGATCGAAAAGTCAAAATTTTCAAAAATCAGCTTTTTATCTGGGTACCCAAAAGTTATCCCCGCCCCCGTTAAAAGTGGTTTAGGTTGAACTTTGACTGGCTTTTTTGGTAACTGTTGCTGCCAAGCAACTAATTTTTTTTGTGCAGTTTGGTCAAGTTCAACTACTACCAAATCATCCAAAGAAACAAGTGCACTAACGTCCACACCAGCATCTTTGAGGGCTGTCACATAAAGCGACTCTCTTAAGCCGTTCGCTAGCAGCACATCACTTTGCAAAATAGCAGTCGGCTGGTCATTTGCAATGATCTGACCATCTTTTAAAACTACAATGCGATCAAAGGATACTTGGAGCGCTTCTTCGATTCGATGATCGATCACGATCACAGTCAAACCGCGCTCTTTTTCTAAACGATCCAACAATTCCATCGAGACTTTTCCTGCAGCAGGATCCAAGTTAGCTAAAGGTTCGTCTAATAATAAAATCGGTTCATCATCGATCAAAACACCCGCTAAGGCAACACGTTGTTTTTGCCCACCAGATAATTCCTGTGGTTTTTGCTTTAACAGCTCAGGCATCTGTAAGATCTCGGCCCACTGCGCGACACGCTGGTGCAGTTCTGCAGCAGGACGTGCGTCATTTTCAAGCGCAAAAGCAACATCTTCTGCGACAGTGAGGGCAACAAATTGTGCATCAGGATCTTGTAAAACAGTACCAACTTCAAATGACAGAGCTGTCAGATCAAGTTCAGCCAGATTTTTACCATCGATCATGATCTTTCCCGACAGCTCACCTGGAAATTCTTCTGGGAGCACACCGTTTAACAAGTTACCCAAGGTTGATTTTCCCGACCCCGAAGGTCCAGTGATAAGGGCCTTTTCGCCGGCTTGAAGCGCCAAGTTAATATTTTTTAATGTCGGTTCTGTCTGATTTTGATATTGAAAAGTAACATTTTCTAATGAAATCATCGGTGTTATCGCCATAAGTTATTCCTTCGTTAATTTTTTGTTCTGTGTTTGTGTTTTGCCGTATGCGATCAGTAATAATGTAGCTACTACGCCAATAGCAATCGAGTTGGTCAAAGTAGCAACGATCCCTTGCAAAAATACCTTCCCAGCTGGCTGCGAATAGATCCAAATGTCGCCTAAAGGAGCGATCACTCCCCAGCACACGATGTTAGCTGCCACCTGTAGCACGTTAAATTTGACCAATTTAGCGGTCGTCAACGGTTCTTGTTTGACCTTTAAGAAATTGCGCGAATAGCCGATCACAATTCCAAATAAGGCATCGGCAATGATCCATGACCACCAAGGATCTCCCCAAGTCAAGTCAGTAAAAAGATGTGCAAAAAATGCAGTCAATCCACCAACTGCCGGCCCAAAAATTGCGCCTAGGAAAGCCAAAAAAGCCTCCCCTAAATCGATCGTAGTATTAGGAACACCTGTCGGGATAGGCAAGAAACGTTTTAAGACAAAAACGATCGCGATCCCGATCCCTGTTGCAACCACTGCTTGCACTGAAAGTCCTTTAGCTCCTTTTTTACCTGCCATGTACAATTCCTTCTTTCTGTAAAATAGAAACGATCCAAGTCCATCCTAGCAGTCAATACCGACTCGCAGTTAATAAATAGCCTAGTTAGCGTTTTGACTGTCGGAAAACTGTTAAGGGCTGATACATTTATAGTAGAAAAATGTTTAACAAGTACTTTAACGTATGCTAATTCCGTAAGAAATGAAAAGGATCCAAC
>OMJG01000442.1_pt1 | contig 31377 bp, 26 predicted proteins | sample 1646431 | NCBI WGS metagenome assembly OMJG01 (sample SAMN03771674, study PRJEB25209) | food metagenome | isolation source: Cotija cheese | place: Mexico:Jalisco,Michoacan | collected 2011-12-12
GTGGACACGCGCGGACGGGACATTCCGGGAGCGAAGGTCGGACCCATCTCGAATCCGATTGCCCATCCGACGAGACAGCAGGCGATGATGACCGCGAAGCCAGCTTGACCGTAGCCGTGGCCGATCGCCGTCGGCTGAGCGAGCATGAAGGTGGCGCCGAGGACGGCGAAGAGGCCGATGCACACCCACGGATTCGAAATCGATTCGGCGGGGCGGGCCACCCGGGCTTTGAGTTCGGGGAACTGCCCGGTCGTCGCGGACTCCGCGTGCAGGGCGCGTTCGGGGGTGAGGAAGATGATCACGGAACCGGCGGCCATGCCGATGCCCACCAGCAGTGACACCCATCCGAGCGCCTGGGTTCCCGCAGCGGAGCCGCCGAGGATCTGGAAAGCGCAGGAGACGAACACGAGGACGGCCGCGGGAATGCCGACACGACGCCACGGCTTCTCATGTCTGAACGGGTTGATGCTCATGAGCAGTCCCACCACGGCGCCGAGGAACAGGGCCGCGACCCAGGTCAGCCAGGCACTGGGAGCGAGGCTGAGGACGACGAGGACCGCGGCTTCGATGATCGCGGAGATCGACAGAGCGGTCTTGCGCACCCGCGGAGGTCGTGAGGCGAAGACCTTGGAGGGGATGAAGAGGCCGGCGCAGGAGAGGGCGAAGACGATGAGCAGCGACAGACTGCCCATCTGGTTGTCGAATCCTCCGGCGCTCAGCGACTCCCCCATGGCGGTGAAGGCGCGTCCGCCCACCGTCGCGACGAGTCCGCTGGTTCCTGCCACGACATAGCTGATCGCGACAAGAACGATCAGGGCACCCCAGGCGGCGGTCTCGGTGACCAGGCGGCCGGGGGCTCCGGGCAGTCGGTGTCCTGTAGTCGTCAACATGCTCACAGCCCTACACTATCTGCCCGAACTGACATATCTCTTGGAAACGAGTGCGATCTGCGACAACCCGAACCCGGTTCCAGCCTGCCGATCCTCTACCCTTGAACTCGTGCACACAGACAGACTGGCGATGACCACGGTGGCCGCAGACGGTTTGGGACCGGTGGAAGAACTCGCGTTCGCCCGCGTCCTCCTCGATTCGGTCAAGGCCGGACGTCGCGGGGCGACTCTGCGGATGTACCGACCGGCTCCGACCCTGGCGTTCGGTGCTCGGGATCGTTTCCTGCCCGGCTTCGCCACCGCCATCGAAGCGGCCCGGGACCACGGTTTCACGCCTGCTCTGCGCAGCCTCGGCGGGCGTGCGGCTGCCTACCATCGGGGATCTCTGGTCATCGATCACATCGAACCGAGTGATTCGTTCATCACGAACACCACCGCACGATTCACCGGTTTCGGTGAGGACTATGTCGAGGTGCTGCGGGGGCTGGGCGTCGATGCCCGCCTCGGCGAGATTCCCGGCGAATACTGTCCGGGTGAGCACAGCGTCAACGTGGCCGGGCGGATCAAAGCGATCGGCACCGCCCAACGTGTGGTCTCCGGGGCGTGGCTGTTCTCGTCGTCCGTCGTCGTCGAGGACCCGAATCCGATCCGCGCCGTCCTCACCGACGTCGAAGCCGCCCTCGGCATCGATTGGGATCCGTCCACGGGCGGATCGATCAGCGAGATTCATCCCGAGGTGACGATCGATTCCGTCGCCGAGGCGTTCGCCGCCTACTATTCCGACGCGAATCCGCATACGCCCCTGTCCCCCACCGCCGAGGAGCTGGCCGAGGTGGCCGCCCACGCGGACAAACACCGACTCTGAGGACACACCATGACCGTCACCATTCGTGAAGCACAGCCTGCGGATCTGCCCGACATCCTGCGGCTCGTCCGCGAACTGGCCGTCTATGAGAAGGAACCGGATGCGGTCGAGGCCACCGAGGCGGACTTCGCGGCAGTGATGTTCCCCGACGATGGGCACGCGAACACGTTCGGTCTCGTGGCCGAGGCGGACGGCGACGTCATCGGCATTGCGATCTGGTTCCATTCGTTCTCCACCTGGACGGGCAGGAACGGCATCTGGCTCGAAGACCTCTTCGTCTCCCCCGACCATCGCGGCTCGGGCGCCGGGAAGGCGCTGCTCGGTCGGCTGGCGCAGATCTGCCAGGAGCGTGGACTGACTCGGCTCGAATGGTGCGTGCTCAAATGGAACACACCGTCGATCGGGTTCTACGAATCGCTGGGAGCGAAGCCGCAGGACGAATGGGAGACCTATCGCCTCGACGGCCAGGCGCTCACCGACTTCGCGGATTCATCGCGCGGCTGACCTCGCCCCTGAGGCACTGCTGACCTCGTCCCAGCAGTCACAGGCCACGGGAGAAGAAACGACTTTCGCCACCGGCCCAGACCATCAGGCAGGTGGCGAAAGCAGTGACAGGTGAATGCCTCGGGCTCGACGGCCGTCGACTCAGGGAGTCTTCGGCTTGGCCGTGCTCGTCTTCTTCGCAGCCGTGGTCTTCGTCCCTGTCGACTTCGACGCTGCGGACTTCGTGGTCGTCGACTTCTTCGCGGCAGTGGACTTCGCCGCCGTCGTCTTCTTCGCTGCAGTCGTCTTGGCCGCAGTCGTCTTCTTGGCGGGCGCCTTCTTCGCCGGAGCCTTCTTCTTCGCCGGTCCCTTCGCGCGCTTCTCAGCGAGCAGAGTCGCCGCACGTTCGAGGGTCACGGCTTCGACGGAGTCGTCCTTGCGCAGAGTCGCGTTCGTCTCGCCATCGGTGACATACGGCCCGAAGCGGCCGTCCTTGACGACGACGGGCTTCTTCGTCTCCGGGTCCTCACCGAGTTCCTTCAGCGGTGCCGCGGCACGACGACCGCCGCGCTGCTTCGGCTCGGAATAGATCTTCAGCGCCTCCTCGAGGGTGATGTTGAAGATCTGCTCCTCATCCGTCAGCGAACGGGAGTCCGTGCCCTTCTTCAGGTACGGTCCGTAGCGGCCGTTCTGTGCGGTGATGTCCGTGCCCTCTTCGTCCTGACCGACCACACGCGGCAGGCTGAGCAGCTTGAGCGCGGTCTCGAGGTCGATCGAGTTCAGATCCATCGACTTGAACAGGGAACCGGTGCGCGGCTTCGGCTTCTTGGCCCCCCGCTTCGGCTTCTCCTCGGGCTCGGGCAGCACTTCGGAGACATAGGGCCCGAATCGACCGTTCTTCGCCACGATGGTGTGTCCGGTCTCCGGGTCGACACCGAGCTCGCGGTCGCCGTCGCCCTGGGATTCGATGAGTTCGGCCGCCTTCGCCGCTGTCAGCTCATCGGGTGCCAGATCGTCGGGGACGGAGACCCGCTTCGGGTCCTCGCCGTCCTTCTCCGAGGCGACCTCAAGGTAGGGACCGTAGCGGCCCACCCGCAGGTTCACACCTTCGCTGATGGCCACGGTGTTGACCTCGCGCGCATCGATATCGCCGAGGTCGTCGACGATTGCTTTGAGTCCCTCTCGGTCCTGACCCTTGTCGCCGAAGTAGAACCCGGCCAGCCAGTCGTTGCGGTCCTCTTCGCCCATCGCGATCCGGTCGAGTTCGGATTCGAGGTCGGCGGTGAACGCGTAGTCGACGAGTCCGGTGAAGTGCTCCTCGAGCAGGCGCACGACGGAGAACGCCAACCAGCTGGGCACCAGTGCGTTGCCGCGAGTGGTCACATAGCCGCGGTCCTGGATGACGGAGATCGTCGCCGCATAGGTCGAGGGACGGCCGATGCCGAGCTCCTCGAGCTGCTTGACCAGGCTGGCTTCGGTGAAACGCGGCGGCGGAGCAGTCGTGTGTCCGTCGGCTTCGGCCTTGACGACCGACAGCGCCTGGCCCTCTTCGACCTGCGGCAGCCGCGACTCCCCGGACTTCGTGTCGTAGCGGGACGCGTCCTGGCCCTCTTCATAGGCGGCGAGGAACCCGCGGAAGGTGATGACGGTGCCGCTGGCGCTGAATCCGGCCTCATGACCATCGGCGAGTGCTGCACTGACCTTGATGGTCGCGGTCTTGCCCTTCGCATCGGCCATCTGGCTGGCGACGGTGCGCTTCCAGATGAGGTCGTAGAGGCGGAACTCATCGCCGTTGAGCTGTTTGGACACCTGTGCCGGGGTGCGGAAGGAGTCACCGGCAGGGCGGATCGCCTCGTGGGCCTCCTGTGCCGATTTCTGCTTGCTCGCGTACTGGCGCGGTGACTGCGGAACGAATTCGGGGCCGTAGAGTTCGGTCACCTGCTTGCGGGCGGCGGCGATGGCCTGACCCGACAGCGCCGAGGAGTCGGTACGCATATAGGTGATGTAGCCGTGCTCGTACAGCGACTGGGCGGTGCGCATCGCCTGACGAGCGCTCATGCGCAGTTTGCGTCCGGCCTCCTGCTGCAGGGTCGAGGTCGTGAACGGCGCGGCCGGGCGGCGGGAGTACGGCTTCGACTCGACCGCGGTCACCGTCAGCGCATCCTTCGCACTGCCGTTGAGCTCTGTGGCCAGAGACTCCGCGCGTACCTGGTCGACGACCGTCGCCGAGGAGTTCTTCAGCTCACCCTTGTCGTTGAAGTCACGACCGGTGGCCACCCGCGACCCGTCGAGGGTGGTGAGGTTCGCGGCGAACGGGTTCGTCCCGTCCGGCAGACCGAGGTCGATGTCGAGGTCCCAGTAGTCGGCGGGCACGAAGGCCATGCGCTCGCGTTCGCGTTCGACGACGAGTCGAGTGGCCACGGACTGGACGCGTCCGGCCGAGAGCCCTGCGCGGATCTTGCGCCACAGCACGGGTGAGACCTCGTAGCCGTAGAGGCGGTCGAGGATGCGGCGGGTCTCCTGCGCGTCGACGAGCGAGGTGTCGATATCGCGGGTGTTCTCCAGGGCACGGTCGATCGCCTCAGGCGTGATCTCGTGGAAGACCATGCGCTTGACCGGGATCTTCGGTTTGAGGACTTCGAGCAGATGCCAGGCGATGGCCTCTCCCTCGCGGTCCTCATCCGTTGCCAGATAGAGTTCGTCGGCGTCTTTGAGCAGACGCTTGAGTTCGGTGACCTTCTTCTTCTTGCCCGGATCGATCCGATAGTAGGGGTCGAAGTTGTTGTCGACGTCGACAGCGAACTTTCCGTACGGCCCCTTCTTCATGTCGGCGGGCAGCTCCGAGGGGGTGGGCAGGTCGCGGATATGACCGACGGAGGCCTCGACGTCGTAACCGTCGCCGAGGTATCCCACAATCGTTCGCGCCTTCGTCGGAGACTCGACGATGACGAGGCGACGGGGCTTCTTCTCGGTTGTGGTCACGCTTTCACATTCCTCTCACGGCATCAGCTGCCCGCTGCAACGGACGATCCGGCCCAATGTAACACTGTTGAACGGACACGTTCCTCATCGACCCTTCCGGCCCGGATGCTGTCCGGACCTCGTCCGGTTTCGGCTCGGACACGGGGTCAACGGTTTCCGATCCTATCCCTATTCCGCCGACGTCCCAGTCGTCGAGCTCCCGACCGAACCGCTGTCGGGCAGCAGTGCACCCGCCGCGCACAGGGCTCTGACCTGGGCCACGAGTTGGTCTTCCAGTGCCGTGGGATCGACCTCGAGAAGCTGGGCCAAGGCCCCGGCCGTCTGTCGCAGGGTCAGCGTCCCGTCCGCGACGGACACGAATCCGGCCAGTGCCGTATCGAGGTCGAAGACCTGCCCGAAGCCGATCCCCTGTTCCAAGGTGATCGAGTTGGGTTCCGGCGCTCCGGGAACGAAATGGCGATGTTCGACGAGGTCGGGTGAGCGGGTGAAAGCGGTTGCGGCGATCTCCTCCGGCCCGGCCGCTGCCAGCCACGACCGGATCGCGATGATCGTGGTGAGGAACTCTGCGAGTCCGTGCGGATTGTTCGCCGGCGCCGAGGTGACTCTGACCCTGGTCTTGAATACTCCCTCGGCCGTCCCCGACGGACCGCGGTCGACGTCCGAGGTGACGTCGCCGATCGCGGGATCTTCGGTACCAATCGTTGGCACATCGTTATCGGACTTCGCCATCAGCACGTACCCGAAGACGACTTCGTCCACAGCTCTGGTGGCGAAGTCGTCGAGCCATGCGGCGACTGCGTCGTTCCAGGCGGTGCTGGCGCGGGGGATCCCGCCGTCGCGGATCCAGGTTTCGGCGTAGGCGATGGGGTCGAGGGCCTCGCGTTCGATGACGAACACCGACGTATCCGCATCGTCGACCCAGGTCTCCGGTCCTTCGTCCGTCCCCGAGGCGGCTTCCCAGTTTCCGAGGCAGACGCTGCGTCCGCCCGGGGTGAGGTTCTCAGGGATCCGGGTGAACAGCTCCCGAACGAGGCGGTCTCCGGTCATTCCGCCGTCCCGGTATTCGAATGTGGTGTCCGTGCTGCGCGGGGTGATGACGAACGGCGGATTCGACACGAGCAGATCCACGGGTTCGTGCAATGGTTCGAGAAGCGAGCCGTGCCGGAATTCGATCGTCGTCACACCGTTGAGTCCGGCCGAGAGTTCGGCCAGGCGCAGGGCTCGGCGGGAGATGTCGGTGGCGATGACTCGGTCGCTGTGACGGGCCAGCAGCAGAGCTTGGATTCCGCAGCCGGTGCCGATGTCGGCAGCCACACCCACGTGGTCACGCGGGGTGATCGACACCAGTGTCCGGCCGGCTCCGCCGAGGCCGAGCACGAATTCTCCGTCGAGGACATCCGGTGTGGTCAGGGTGCCGTGGTCGGCCACGAGGTAGAGGTTCTCGTCCCCGGGACGGAAGCCGCGCGGGACACCGACGGGAAGATCATAGGGGGTCAGGGCGAAGGGGGCGACCACCTCGTCGTCGTCCACGCTGATCAGCTCCGCCTCGGCGGCGGTGTCGAAGGACTCCCCCAGCAGGGCTCGGACCTCGGTGACCGGGACTGTGCGGTGGAAGTGGAAGAGCAGCGCCGCGCTGGCCATGGTCCGGTCGGCGGCCGTCGACGACTGGTCCGCCAGCGTCCGGGCGCAGTGGTGGATGGCGGGTGCGGCGTTGTTGCGCAGCAGCGCCTCCGAGGTCGGGCCGCCCCAGAACTGGCGCAGCCGTGGTTCGGTGTATCCGGAACGGTAGAGGGTCTCGCCCAGGTGGGCCAACGGCAGATCAGTCACAGAAGAATCCTAGCGACTGCGCCATAATTGACTCATGGCCTCCTCTGCTCTTCTCGACATCGTCACCGGTTTCGGTGCCCGGGATGAGCGGATCGTCCATGTCCGCGACATCCCGCAGCGTTTCGAACGGGATGCCGAGTGGCCGGACTGGATCGACGAGGAACTCAAGCACGCATGTCATTCCATCGGCGTCGACGCTCTGTGGCAGCACCAGCTCGAGGCGGCGCAGACGGCCAGGGACGGTTCCGATGTCGTCATCGCCACCCCCACCGCGTCGGGCAAGTCTTTGGGATTCTGGCTGCCGGTGCTCGAAGCGATCCAATCGACTCGCGGGAAGCTGCGCTCCGCCTCGGCGATCTATATCGCTCCGACGAAGGCACTGGCCGCCGATCAGCTGGCCAAACTCGAACGGTTCGTCATCCAGGGCATGCGTCCTGCCAGCTATGACGGCGACACCTCGCAGGTCTCGAAGGACTGGGCCAGGCGGCATGCGAACATCGTCTTCACGAACCCCGACATGCTCCACCGGTCGATCCTGCCCCAACACGAGCGCTTCGCCCGGATGTTCAAGAACCTGCGCTTCATCGTCATCGATGAAGCCCACCGGTACCGCGGAGTCTTCGGCTCCCATGTCGCACTCATCCTCCGCCGCCTGCTGCGCATCGCCGCCCACTACGGGGCGGCACCGGTCGTCATCGGAGCGTCGGCGACGATGGCGTATCCGGACGCAGCCTTTGCGAAGCTGACCGGGCGGGCCGCACATGCGGTGACCGAGGATTCGTCCCCGCGCGCAGCCGGCAGCTTCGCCCTGTGGGAGCCTCCCGTGTCTCCCGGCGGGGACCGGCGCAGCGGTCTGGTCGAAGCCGCCGATGTCATCACCGACTCGATGTGCGCCGGCTTTCGGTCGATCACGTTCATCGCCTCCCGCCGCGGCACCGAAGCCCTCGCCCAGACGGTCCGTGACCAGGTGGGGCAGGTGGATGAGACCCTGACCGGCAAGGTCGCCGCCTACCGGGGCGGGTATCTGGCCGAAGAGCGCAGGATGCTCGAGACCGCGCTGCGTTCGGGTCAGCTGCTGGCCGTGGCGTCGACGAACGCCCTGGAGTTGGGCATCGACATCTCCGGACTCGACCTCGTCATCATCTCCGGCTGGCCGGGAACCCTGGCCTCCCTGTGGCAGCAGGCGGGGCGTGCCGGCAGAGCCGGACAGCGGTGGATGGCCGTGTTCATCGCCCGTGATGATCCGCTTGATACCTTCGTCGTCCATCATCCCGAAGTCATCTTCGACTCCCCCGTCGACGCCGGCGTCATCCATCCGGGCAACCCGCATGTGCTCTCCGGTCACCTGTGTGCGGCCGCCGCCGAGGTGCCTCTGAAGTCGACCGACCTCGTGCACTTCCCGGACAATTCGCCCGCGGTCATCGACGACCTCGTGGAGGCGAAGATGCTGCGGGCACGGCCGACCGGGTGGTTCTGGGCAAAGGACCAACCGGCGGCCGACCTGTCCGATATCCGCGGCGCCGGCGGCGGACAGTTCAGCCTGGTCGAGGCGAGCACCGGCACCCTGCTGGGCACGGTCGACGAATCGGGTGCACATACGGGAGCCCATCCGGGAGCGGTGTACACGCATCAGGGCATCGACTTCACCGTCCTCGATCTCGACCTCGAGGACCGGATCGTTGCCGTCGAACGCGCCGAGGTCGACTACACGACTCAGCCGCGCTCGCAGACCGAGATCTCGATCGTCGACACCGATGCGCAGCGGGTTCTGCCCTCCGGGGTGGCTGTGTGCAGCGGAACCGTCGACGTCATCGATCAGGTCGTGGCCTACCGGATGCGGGCCAAACGCGGTGGAGCGATCATCGCCGAACACGAGCTCGACCTGCCCGAGCGCACGCTGCGGACGAAGGCCGTGTGGTGGACGATTCCGCAGAGCGTCCTCGACGAGGCCGATGTCGTCTCCGGGGACCTGCCCGGAGCCGTCCATGCGGCCGAGCACGCCTCGATCGGTCTGCTGCCGCTCTTCGCCGGCTGTGACCGCTGGGACATCGGCGGCGTGTCGACGGCACTGCATGCCGACACCGGGCTGGCGACGGTGTTCGTCTATGACGGTCTGGCCGGAGGCGCCGGGTTCGCCGAACGCGGCAGCGAGGTCATCGATGAGTGGCTGGGTGCGACCAGGGACGCCATCGCCGCATGCGAGTGCGTCGACGGGTGCCCGTCGTGTGTGCAGTCGCCCAAGTGCGGCAACGGGAACGAACCGCTCGAGAAGGACGCTGCGCTGCGGCTGCTGCGCACCGTACTCAGGTAGCGATCCCCTCATTTCCCGGCGACGGCCTCCTCTCTGACCTTCGGCAGAGGCCCGGGGATGTCGACTTCGATGACGACGTAGGCGGATTGCTCACTCAGCGAGGCACGGCAGTCCTTGAGGTGACCGCCATTGCGAATCGCCACCTCCTTCGCCATCTCACACGGTTCGCCGGTGGCCAGTCCGCGCACGGCGTCCGCGGCGGCGAGCGCCGCCAGGTCCGCGGCGCTCTGCGCCCGACTGTGGGCCACGAAGGCCTGGCCGAGGCTGCCGATGGCGGCGACGAGGACGAGCACGATCGAGCAGAGCCCCACAACGATGTTCGTCATGACGGCCCGGACCTGTCCCCCTCGAATCGCGCAGTGGCATGCGCATCGACGGCGTCGAGGAAGAAGATCGCAGCCGGCAGTTCGATCGTGACGGTCACGACCGAGTATCCGCCGTCGGCTCGGACGCGGACCGAGGAGGACTCACCGGCGTGCTTCTTCGCTTCAGACACGACGGCGGCTCGGGGTTCGCCGCGGGCGATCTCACGGGCCGCGGACCGGGCGGCGTCGAAGGCTCGCAGCTGGGAGAAGCCGACCGCGGCGGCTCCCGTGAGCAGCACGATGAGAAGCACGACAGCCGGCATGACGACGGCGAATTCCGCGGTCGCCGTTCCCGCATCGCGATCCCGACCTCGCTGCCGCTGACGGGAGCCTCCGCGTGCCATGGCGGTTCAGCTTCCCAGACCGAGCGCCGTGGAGATGACCCCGGTGATGAGTTCCTTGATCGGCTCTGATTTGAGGACGACGACGAGCAGTGCGGCGAATCCGCATGCGGCCAGAGTGGTGATCGCATATTCGGCGGTGGTCGCTCCGGTGTCGGAGTCCCAGAACTGATCAATCTCAGTGTGGTCGTCGACCGGTTCGATCTGACCCGTCGGCGGATCCTCGATCTCCGGGGGCGGTGAAGTTGTGGCCATGCTCTCCTCCTTGGCTGAAACCCCGCTTGCACTCTGCGAGCGGACCTTCAGCCTGGGAGTGAGCGCACTGTCGTGTCCAGACTCGGTTTCGCGCCTGTGGAAACGGGTTCTGCATCCACAGGCTCACCTTGGACGAGTGGAGAGGCCGTCCACAGGAATCGGTGTGCGAGTCAGCGCCGCCGGTGCCTCAGGTGTTGCCGGCCCAGTCGTCTCTGAGGATGGCCATGATGACTTCGTCGTGGCGTCGGCCGTTGAAGAACACGGCTTCTCGTCGACGGCCTTCTTCGACGAATCCAGCTTTCGTATAGGAGGCGATTCCGCGGGTGTTGAACGCCCAGGTCTGCAGCTCGATGCGGTTGAGTCCCAGTTGGAGGAACCCGTACTTCACGGCCAGTCGCACCGCGTCCGATCCGTAGCCGCGCCCGTGGAATTCGGGTCCGAGGACGATTGCCAGAGTGGCGGACTGGTTGATGGGGTTGCGCCTGTAGAGGGTGATGTGGCCGACGAATTCTTCTGTTTCGGTCAGCTCGATGCTGAAGCCGACCGCTTCGCTCGATCTGTTCGCGCTCCACTGTGAGAACTGTTCGGATACTCCCCCTTCCGGCCGCGGCAGAACCGTGTGATTCTGCAGGACGACGATCGAGGGATCGAACCACCACTGTTCGAGATAGGGCAGATCATCCTCCCTCAGGGGCCGCAGACGCACGGATCGGCCGACGAAGAGGTTCTCGGCGTAGTCTTCGGCTTGTTCGACAGTGGACAGCTGATTGAAGGGTGTGACCGGTGCCATGTCCCGAGCCTATCGGTCGAGTCTGAAAACCAGGTCACCGCCGCTTCAGGACCGGGTGAATACCCCGGAACGCAGCCGTCGAGACCACGTGCCGCTGGTGCGCAGGAGCACTGAGGCTTCAGAAGAACACGGTTGTGAGGTCGGTCAGCAGCGAGATGACGACCGGAACGACCGAGAGCAAGAGGAACGCCGGCAGAATGCACACACCCAAAGGCAGCACCAGCTGCACACCCAATGAGGCGGCGGCCTCCTGCCGGCGCCGGCGTGAGGACGCCCGCAGCTCCTCGGCCACGGACTCGATGAGTGGTGCCGGGCCGACACCGGTGTGTTCGGAGAATTCGAAGACCTCGAGCACCGGCAGCAGCCGATCGTCGTCGGCGAGCCTGCGCCCGCCGATCGCCATCGCACGGGCGATCCTCTGCAGATCCGATCGGTCATCGGTCGCCTCGGCGGTCAAGGTCAGCGCCACGGGAATCGGCAGGCCCGAGGTCAGACAGATCGCCACGAGATCGAGGTCGAATGCCAACTGATCATCGGCCACCGCCGGCTCCGTCCCCGACCCAGCCGTGCTCGCCTGAGGGGCAGCCGCCTCGCTGCCGGTCGGATCGGTCCCGCCCTCGCCGAGGAGGCTCTGCAGTCTCCGGCGGGTCGATCCGGACCACAGCAGCACGCCGAGACCGACGCAGGCACCGATGAGCACAGCAAGCATGGTCACCTCTGCGCCCGCAGCATCATCGTCCGCATCCACCATCGGCCGGCCCCGTACAGGAGGAGCCCGGCACCGATGCTCAGCTGTCCCGGCAGCCCGCTGATGAGTTCCAGGGGTCGGACGCCGATGAGCAGGCCGAGGCCGACGCCGATGAGCGGCAGCCAGCTGAGCACCCGCACCGTCGACCGCGGACCGGCCATGGCGATGCGGCGTTCGCGTTCGGCGTCGAGGGCGTCTCTCTGGGCGGCCGCGTAACGCAGGATCATCTCCGCCGCGGGGGCTCCGGAACGTTCGGACACCGTCCATACGGCGGCCATTCCGGTCAGCACGTGAGCGGCGGCCTCTGACAGCGCGCTGCTGCGGGTGGCGATGGCGCGTCCGGGCTCCTCACCCAACGAGATCGCGCGTGAGATCGGGGCCAGCGCGTCATTGCGGCGGCTGAGCGTGGCCATCACCGCCTGCGGAGTCATCCCCACCTTGAGCAGATGGGCGCAGTTCTCCACCGCGGCGATCGCCCACAGCCGTTCGGCCTGATCATCGGCGGTGCGGCCGCCTCGGCGAAAGAGGGCACGCACTCCTTTCGGCACTGATCCGCCACCGTCGGCACGGTGCAGGAGTTCCCGCAGTCTGGCACCCGGGTCCGGGGGCGCCGCGAGGATGATCCCGGCCGCGATCAGAGCGGCGGTGAGGACGATCATTGTGCGGATTTCTGTTCGAGCACGGATTCGAACCGGGCCAGGGCACGGCGGTTGACGGTGCCGGCTGTCGACGGTGACGGGCGGCCCCACACCGGTTCCATAACGACTGCCTCGGCACCGACCCTCGTCGGGATCGCCAGTTCCGTGATTCCCCGCTCGGAGCCGCAGCGCCGCAGATGGATGACGAGGTCGATGGCGGTGGAGAACTGCGAATACACGGCATCCGGGCTCATCTGCGCCAACGCCCCGAGCGCGGCCACCCGGCTGGGCACGGCCTCGGCGGTGTTCGCATGGATGGTCGCGCACCCGCCCTCATGACCGGTGTTGAGCGCGGTGAGCATGTCCCGGACCTCCGCGCCGCGACATTCCCCGACGACGAGGCGGTCGGGCCGCATCCGCAGGGCGTTGCGCACGAGGTCGGTCAGAGTCACCTCGCCGCCGCCTTCGACGTTGGCTTGGCGGGCCGCGAGCTGGACGGTGTGCGGGTGGGTGACGATGAGCTCGCGGGAGTCCTCGACGATGACGATTCGCTGGATCGTCTCGACCAGGGACAGCAGAGCGCCGAGGAGGACGGTCTTCCCCGTGCCCGTCCCGCCGGAGATGAGGATGTTCGCCCGTGACGTGACCGCCTCGGCGATGAGGGGGCTGATCTCATCGGGGACGAACCCCTCCTCGCAGAGCTGGGAGTAGGGGAATCCGGAGCGTTTGGGCACGCGGAAGCTGATCGTCGTCGTGTCCCCGGAGATCGGAGGGACGATCGCGTTCATCCGCACCCCGTCGGGCAGGCGCACATCGACATAGGGAGAGGAATCGTCGAGGCGGCGCCCGCCGAGGGCGGCCAACCGGACCGCCAGTGACCGTACGTCCTCTTCGGCTCCCAGGGACAGGTCGAGCAGCCGGGGCCCGTCGCCGGTGTCGGCGAAGATCTCACGCGGCCCGTTGACGAACACGTCCGTGGTGCCGGGCACCTCGAGCACGGACTGCAGAGGTCCTGCCCCGGACAGCTGCGCGGACAGCCGGGTGACGAGCTCGAGCAGGGCGGACGAACCGAGCACACGTCCGGTGCGTTGGACCGCCTCGGCGACGGCGGCCGTGGTCACCGGTCCCGGCTTGTCGAGCAGCGTTTTGCGGACATCGGCGACCAGCGAGGCATCGAGCCATTCGCTCATTCGACCCACTCCCCCAGCAAGCGATCGACGAGGCGGCCGAGGTGCGCCCCGCCGGGGATGCCCTCGCCGCGGTCGACGGCGGCGGACAGTCCCCGATCATCGCGGATGCTCCCGGCCAAACTCAGACCGATGGAGTCGGCGAGGAGCTCGGCGTCGAGGCCCCCGGGACCGGTTTCGCGGACGACGAGGCGCACATCGGGGTGGGCCTGGGACAGACGCTTGGCCACTTGGGAGGAGGCGACGGCCGACCGGACCCGGGCCGGGGAGACGAGAAGGACATGATGGCAGCGTCTCGTCCATTGCGGTGGGGCGTGGCGGGGCAGATCGACGATGACGAGGTCGAAGGCCTGACCGGCTGCGGCGAGGAAGTCGTCGAAGACGTCGGGGTCGAGGTCGACGGTGTCGTCCCGCCCCCAGGACAGCAGCGCGAGTCCGTCGTGGCGGGGCAGCGCATCGGCCAGGGCTGAGGGACGCAGCTGTCCGCGGGAGGCGCTGAGGTCGGTCCACCGGGGTCCGGGCACCGCTTCGGCGCCGAGGACGAGGTCGAGTCCCCCGCCGAGCGGGTCGGCGTCGACGAGGACGGTGCTGTGATCGGCTCCGGCTCGTCGGGCGAGTGCGCATGCGAGCACGGAGGCACCCGCCCCGCCGCAGCCGGCGACGACGCCGACCGTGGTTCCGGGTGCGCCAGGCGGTTCGACTGCGGCGATCATCCGTCCGCTCAGCCATTCCGCGGCGGCGGGCAGCACGGCGAGCTGGTCGACGCCGAGGTGGGCGGCCTTCGCCCAGGTCGAGGAGGGTTCGTCATCGTTGAGGACGACGAGGATCGTGTCCGCTCTGTCGGTGGCGGGGGCTTCGCGGACGTCTTCGCCGAGGAGGATGAGCGACGCGGACTGCCAGCCTCCGGAGTCGGGAGGCAGAACGGTCAGGGAGATGCCGATGCTTTCGGCGACTCGAGCGCATTCTTCGGTGATCGCACCGAGGTCGGTGATGAGGGCTACCTGCATGCACCGAGCCTGGACTCGACCGGTGGCCTCCGGCCAGGCCGGAGCTCTGCCCTGTGGAGGGGACGACGAAGGGGCGCCTCCTGTGAGGTTGAGTCACAGGAGGCGCCCCACGTGGCAGCCTGCAGCTTCCATCCAGGTCAGCCGCGGTGGCTCGGCCGCTCGGCCACCTCACGTGGTGCCGAGGGGCACAGAGTCGACCGTGGCGTGTCCACAGCGCTGACGTGCGAGTGGAAGCCGGACCGAATCAGCCGCGCTGGATTCCTTCGATATTGCGCAGGACACCGGTGGTGCTGCCGTCGGAGTCGCGGACCGTGAACGAGGACCCGTTGTCCTCGAGACTGAGGTACCAGTCGCCGGGGTAGATCGTGAACACCGGCATTCCGGTGGTCTCGTCCACGGCTTCGCGCGGCTCGGGAACGGCGAACCAGAACGCCTGGATGATGGGGCGTCGTCCACCGTCCTGGTTCTGTGCCCGACCGTTGTCGTGACCGGCGTTCCGGCCGTCGTTCTGCGCCATGGTCTCGTCGGTCGAGCTGTCCCCGCGCCCGTCGGTCTCCGGACGGTTGGCGTAGTCGGCGACAGGAACGTACTGAGTCGGCTCTTCGCTTTCGGGAGCGGTCGTCCGCTCCGCACTGGTGGCCGGCTCCATCACAGCAGTCGCCTGCCCGTCGTCATCCGCCGCCGTGTCATCGCCCGCAGGCGCCGTGTCATCGCCCGTGGACCTGTCATCGGCCGTGGGCTTGCCGTCTGCGACGACCGGGCCGTCTGCCGGAGTGCTGACAACCGTGGCCTCGGTGGAGCGGACATTCGCATCGTCGTCCTGACCCTGCGCCGGGGCTTCGTCGGTCGAGGCCGAGGACTCCGATGGCGAGGCGGTCGAGGACTGTGCGGCCGATCCCGCGCCGGCGATATCTGCGTCTTCCGCGGAGTTCGTATCCGAAGACTTCGCGTTGACCTTGGAGACCAGGTCGCTGCTCTCGGCCGGCGACACGACCGTCGGGGTGTCGTCCTCCTTCGCCGAGGCGGCCATGGACCTGTCCGCGGACGTGTCCTCATTCGCCGCATCGGTCTCAGCAGACGACACGGAGTCGGTCTCCGATTCGGGAGCGGCGTGGCGGCCACGCCGACGTTCGGAATCCGCGTGTGCGGCAGCGACACCGGCAGTACCGGCGCCGATCACCCCGGCGCCTGCAGCAGCGGCCGCAGCGCCCGAATGTGACTTGTCGCCTGCCTCGGTGGGCTGGGCCTCGGCTTCAGCAGCCTGGCCGCTCGCGCCGGTGAGCTGACCGTCGGCCGCATCGTCCTGCGGCCGGCCGGCTCCGACACCGAACGCCTGAGTCGGCTCGCTCTGCGAATGCTGCGGGGCGTCCGAATCGCGACGGCCCAGATAGGTCTGCCCGTCACCGGTGCTGTGCACCGGCCCGTCGGCCGAGGCCTGGTCAGATGTCGTGTCTGAGGATCCGGGCGCAGCGCCCGCGCCCGAGGTGTTGGCAGGCGCGGCGAAGGAGCTGGCAGAACGCTCGGCGTCCTGCTCCTGCGGAGGAGCGTAAGGGCTGGGCTGGTTCTGGTCGTCGGAAGACTGGCCGAATTCGTCGGACGGATGGCCGACTTGCGCGGACGGCTGGTTCTGCTGGTCGGCAGGGGCGAACTGGCTCTGCTGTTCCGGACCGCCGAACTGACCCGACTGACCGAACCGGTCGTCGCCGGGCTGACCCTGCTGCGCAGGCTGACCCGGACCGCCGAATTGGTCCGACTGTCCTGTTCCGCCGAACTGACCCGACTGTCCTGGCGCACCGAACTGAGTCGGCTGGCCGGACTGTCCCGGTCCGCCGGGCTGACCGTAATCGCCGGTACCCGGCTGTCCGAATCCTGGCTGACCAGCGCCGGCCGGAGCGGCACCATACGGTGCGAATCCGGGTGCGCCGGCACCCGGTCCGGTCGCACCGGGCACATTGGCCACCGGTGCCGGATGCTGGGTGTGCTTGGTGACGGGGCGAGCCTTCGGATGGGTCTCGATGTCCTCGCGGCCGGCGAATTCCTTGGCGAAGAACGGCAGCATCGTGAACACTCCGGCGAAGAATGCGATGAGCCCCGCGAAGAACGTCAGGTACGAGCCCACATGCCAGTAGACCGCCGAGGTGAGCAGGTCGATGAAGACATAGGTGAACGCGATCGCCGAGAGCACGGAGATGAATTGGTCGAGGCTGAGCGACCCGACCCGCAGTCGGCTGCTGCCGAGCTTGTTGACGAGCACGGCCGCCACGATGAGCAGGATCGCGAGCACCCCGAATACGAGCGCGCCCATATCCGCGACGTTCCAATGCCACAGCGTCGTCGTCTCATGTCCGAAGCCGTAGCTGTAGCTGCGGTAGGGCACGAACAGGGCGATGAAGGCGAGCAGACCGGCGAAGAGGAGGAAGAGATCGCGCAGAGTCAGCGGGCCGAGGATTCCCGGGCCGGTCTTCCGCTTGGGGGCAGGCGCTTGGCCGAACTGACCCTGGCCCGGCGCTGACCCGTACGGTCCCGGTGCCGAGCCGTACTGCCCGGGAGCAGATCCGTATGGTCCGGGTCCCGACCCGTACTGGGCCGGAGCCGATCCATAGGGTCCTTGCGCGGCGGGCTGTCCGGGTGCCGATCCGTAGGGTCCCGGTGCGGAACCGTAGGCCGGCCCGGGCGCCGAGCCGAACTGTCCCGGTCCCGAACCGTAGGCCGGCGGCTGACCGCCGGGCTGCTGCGCGTTCTGGCCCGGGTACTGCGGGGGCTGATCCTGCCACGGCTGTGGCCCGGACCCGGTTGGATGCTGCGGCGAACTCATCGCTGACTCCAGTCGATCTCGGGGAAAGGTAACAGTGTTTCCGTGTCCGCGCGGGTCGGATCCCAACGGACTCTGACCCCATCCTTGCAGAACACAGGCCGCCTGTGCACTCATACGCGCTTTCTCAAGCACGTCGGGAACCGCGTATTCCCTCACCGAGGAGGCTCTTCGGTGACCTCATCACCGTCGAAGCCATGTGACCCATACCACGACAATGGCGCGGCGGCTACCCCCGATTTCCCCGTTCATCGCATGAAACTGCCCTCCACTGCCCCCGACCACCGGTATACAGTGCAACTAGAATTTTCGATCCACCAAGGAAGTCGGAGGGAAAGCATGACCGAAACCGCTGCCGAGCAGACAGAGACGTTTGCCCCGCCTGAGCAGTTCGCCGCAGACGCCAACGTCAAGGCCGACGAATACGAACGCGCCGAGGCAGACTACTTGGGCTTCTGGGCCGAACAGTCCCGTGAGCTCGTCGACTGGCACGAGGACTTCGACGAGGTCCTCGATTGGACGAATCCGCCGTTCGCGAAATGGTTCGTCGGCGGAAAGCTCAATGTCGCCTACAACTGCCTCGACCGCCACGTCCTCGCCGGCAACGGCGACCGGGTGGCCATCAACTTCGAAGGCGAACCGGGCGATTCCCGTGCTTTCACCTATGCCGAACTTCTCGCCGAAGTGTCGAAGGCGGCGAACACGCTGACCGACCTCGGCGTCAAGAGCGGCGACCGGGTCGCCATCTACCTGCCGATGATTCCCGAAGCCGTGATCTCGATGCTCGCCTGTGCTCGCCTCGGTGCTGCACATTCGGTCGTCTTCGGCGGATTCTCCGCCGATGCACTGCACTCGCGCATCATCGACGCCGAAGCCCGCGTCGTCATCACCGCCGACGGCAGCTACCGTCGCGCCAAGCCCACGAGCCTCAAGCCGGCCGTCGACGAAGCGATCTCTCGGGGTGACACTCCGGTCGAGCACGTTCTCGTCGTCAAGCGCACCGGTCAGGACGTCGACTGGGTCGAAGGCCGCGACCAGTGGTGGGAGGATTCCGTCGGCCGGGCCAGCGACGAACACGAATGCGAGTTCTTCGACTCGGAGCACCCCCTGTTCATCCTCTACACCTCCGGGACGACAGGAAAGCCCAAGGGCATCCTCCACACCACCGGCGGCTACCTCACTCAGGTGCTGTACTCGATGAAGGCCGTCTTCGACATCAAGCCCGAGACGGATGTCTTCTGGTGCACCGCCGACGTCGGCTGGGTCACCGGTCACTCCTATGTCGCCTACGGCCCACTGGCCGCCGGCACCACTCAGATCATCTACGAAGGCACCCCGGACACTCCGCATCAGGGTCGCTGGTGGGAGATCATCGAGAAGTACAAGGCCACGATCCTCTATGCCGCCCCGACGGCGATCCGCACGTGCATGAAGTGGGGCGAGGAGATCCCGGCGAAGTACGATCTGTCCAGTCTGCGCCTGCTCGGCAGCGTCGGCGAACCGATCAACCCCGAGGCCTGGCGCTGGTACCACCGCGTCATCGGCGGTGAGCGCTGCCCGATCGTCGACACCTGGTGGCAGACGGAAACCGGGGCCCATATGATCGCTCCCCTGCCCGGCGTACTGTCGACCAAGCCCGGTTCCTCCCAGCGTCCGATTCCCGGCATCTCCGTCGACGTCGTCGATGATTCGGGTGAGAACCCGGCCGGCCCCGAAGGCGGGCTGCTCGTCATCCGTCGGCCTTGGCCGTCGATGCTGCGCGGGATCTGGAAAGACCCGGAGCGCTTCAAGGAGACCTACTGGTCGCGGTTCGAAGACACGTACTTCGCCGGTGACGGGGCCCGCCGCGATGAGGACGGGGACATCTGGTTCCTCGGCCGCGTCGACGATGTGATGAATGTGTCCGGTCACCGCCTGTCCACCGCAGAGATCGAGTCCTCGCTCGTCGCGCATCCCAAGGTCGCCGAGGCGGCTGTGGTCGGCGCTGCCGACGATACGTCCGGGCAGGCCGTCGTCGCGTTCGTCATCGTCTCCAATGGAGTCGAGGACTCCTCCGAGACATCTGAGGAGCTGCGTCAGCACGTGGGCAAGGACATCGGCCCCATCGCGAAGCCGAAGAAGGTCCACATCGTCACGGACCTGCCCAAGACACGCTCCGGCAAGATCATGCGTCGCCTGCTCAAGGACGTTGCCGAGAACCGCGAGGTCGGCAATACGTCGACCCTCGCCGATGCCTCGGTGATGGACCAGATCGAAAAGTCCGTCGCAGAAGCCTGAACCTCGCTCTGAGGCCGAGGTCGGATGACCCGTCGGTGACAGACGACCCTGCCGCATAGCGGCCGTCGTCGGGATCCGACGGGTTTTCCCGGTTCCCCGCCGATTCGCCTTTGGCCGCAGGGCACGATCAGACTACTCTTAAGTTAGATTGTCCTCGTTCTCGATTTAGGAGCTCTCATGGCCGAACGGTCCATCAGCGAACTGATCAAAGGCATCAGCGACGATTCCAAAGCGATCGCCGAAGAAGAGATTGCCCTCGCCAAGGCCGAAGCCACTGCCGGCGCGAAGAACCTGGGCATCGGAGCCGGACTGGCCGTTGTCGCTCTCTTCCTGCTCTTCCTGTCCTCGTTCATGGTGATCTTCGCCGGTGCGGCCGCATTCCATGAGGGATTGGGCTGGCCGTGGTGGGGCAGCTTCCTCATCGTCTTCGGTATCCTCGCCGTCATCGCGATCATCCTCGTGCTTGTCGCCCTCCCGCTGTTCAAGAAGGGCAACCCGGTGCCCGGCACCGCGATCGGCTCGGCCAAATCGCTCGTGGCCTCGGTCAAGCGTGCGGTGAAGAACCCCTCGGGACCCCGTTACTGAACCACTACTGATAGGACCCGCTCGGTCCTCGACAGCGAGACAATGAAGCGGCGCCGGACATCGTGTCCGGCGCCGCTTGTCACTTTCTCACTCGGCGTATTCGCAGTCAGCGCCGCTTCGCCGCCCGCTCCTTGGCTTCACGTCGCACCTGACGTTCCCGCTTGCGCGCTTCGGCCAGCACCTTCTGCGCCTGCCTGACGGCCTTCTGGGCCTCCCGCAGCTTCTTATCGGCGATGACATCGGGGGCATCATCAGTGATCGTGGCCTTCCCATCAGCCGATTCCCCGGCAGCGTCGCCGGAGGAGTCGGCCGGGGCTGTCGCGCCCGAGCCGTCCGCCGTCCCGGATTCGGCGCCGCTCCGCCTGCGCTCGACCCCGTCGATGAAGGCCTCCACTCCGTCGAAGCCGCGTTCGAGTCCGAAGTCGAAGGGATCGGACTCCGAGGTGAAGACCCCCGCATCGATCGCCCTTCTGAGGAACGGATATCCATCCTCGGTGATGACCGCGTCGAAGAGCCGCCGCTCCCGGGACGCCACCTCGGCGGCATCCAAGCCGGTCGTTCGACTCTTCTCCTCATAGCCTGCGGCGATCATTCCCTTCCAGCGGGCGACACCGGTGACGAGCAGGGAAACGGCGATCCGCTCCTCTTCCGACAGACCGGTATCCGAGAGCGCCTCGAGGCCGGCCTCCAGCCAGGCCGAGCTGTTCGGGGTGATCGGGCTGCCGGTGATCGGCATCGACAGCAGCCAGGGCTGTCGGACATAGATCAGTGACTGCGCCTGGTAGAGCTCGCTGAGGCGAGCCCTCCAACTGAGAACTTCCCCGTCCGCCTCCGGCGGCAGACCGGTCGCCTCCTCCTGCATGAGCAGGAGCAGATCGTCCTTCGAGCTCACGTATCGATAGAGCGACATCGGCGTGTACCCGAGGCGCTTTGCGACCGCGGACATCGACACCGCCTGGATGCCGTCGCTGTCAGCGATCTCGATGGCGGCGTCGACGATCTTCTCGACGCTCATCTCCCGCTTCGGTCCTCGCTGCGGTGTCGCCGCAACTCCCCACGCCAGCGCGATTCCGCTGGGGAGCTGCTCGATCGTGTCGTCAGAACTCATGTCACCATCTTATATTGTGTATGCCATATATTGCGTGTTAGTGTCATATACAGTTTCTGTCGTATACAGAAACCTGCTCGGTGATTCCGACCTGTGAGAGGACCCCATCATGACCGCCGACGGCTCCATCAGCACCGCTTCTCATCCAACCGCTCCATTGCCGCTCCCGGCGGAGGGCACGGCCACGGATGACACCCGAACTGCCGCCATCTCGTTCACTGGCGTGGGCAAGCGCTTCGGTGCGAAGTCCGTCCTCGACGGGCTCGACTTCCATGTCCGCAGGGGCGAAGTCTTCGCCCTCCTCGGCTCCAACGGCACAGGAAAGACCACCTGCATCAATATCCTCACCACCCTCGTCCGCCCGGACACCGGATCGGTTCGGGTCATGGATGTCGATGTGTGCGAATCACCCGCCGAGGCGAAACGTCGCTTCGCAGTCACCGGTCAGTCTGCGGCCGTCGACGCCCACCTCACGGCCGAGGAGAACCTCGTCCTCCTCGGCCGCCTCTCCGGACTGAGCCGTCGCGCCGCGAAGGCAAGAAGCCGGGAGCTGGCCGAGAAGCTCAGTCTCACAGCCTTCATGTCCGCTCGGGTCGCCGCGCTCTCCGGCGGCATGCGTCGCCGCCTCGACCTGGCGCTCAGTCTGGTCGTCCCAGTCGAGGTGCTCATTCTCGATGAACCCACCACCGGTCTGGACACCCGCTCCCGGCAGGAGCTGTGGAACGAGGTCGGCGAGCTCTCCCGAGGCGGCGCGACGGTGTTCCTCACCACGCAGTACCTCGACGAAGCCGATGCCCTGGCCGATCGGATCGGGTTACTCGACAGCGGACGCATGGCGGGCCTGGGCACACCGGCAGAGCTCAAGGCACGCATCGGCGAAGACACCGTGTCCATCCGCGGAAGCGACGGGACCCAGCTGGATGAGATTCCCACAGACGGCACCGTCGACGGCCTCGCCTCGGCGATCGAGCCGTGGGTCGGTCGATCGTCCCGGGCCTCAGTGTCCCTGCACAGTCCCAGCCTCGATGATGTCTTCCTCGCCTTCACCTCGGCCGACAAGCCTCACTGACCACCCGCACCTCTGCCCGCGCCGCCGTGCATCATCACCGTCCAGAGAGGACACCGCAATGTCACACAGTCACCCGACCACCACGTCCGCGACAGCAGCAGCACCGAACGCAGCCGACCTCCCCCGCCGGACGACCCGGACACGCCCTCGCGGATTCTCCGCCGAGGCGACCTTCACCGGCAGAAGCCTGCGTCACGCTGTTCGAGACGTCGAATCACTGCTCATGGCCGTCGCTCTGCCGGTCATGCTCATGCTCATGTTCACCTTCGTCTTCGGCGGCGCCCTCGATCCCGATGGCGGATACGTCGACTACGTCGTCCCCGGAATCATCCTCACCTGCGCCGGCTTCGGTGCCGCCTCGACTTCGCTCTCGGTGGCCTCGGATATGACCTCCGGGTTCGTCGACCGGCTGCGGACGATGCCCGTGCGAGCATCTGCTGTCATCACCGGCCACGTTGTGGCGAGCCTTGCAAGGAATCTGTTCGCGACCTCCGTCGTCCTCCTCGTCGCCGTCGCCATCGGGTTCCGACCCTCCGCAGGAGTCGGAGAGTGGCTGGCGACCATCGGACTCGTCGCTCTCTACATTCTGGCGATCACGTATCTCTTCGCCGCCATCGGCCTCGCCGCAAAATCTCCCGAATCCGCAAACGGGTACGGTTTCATCCTCCTCTTCCTCCCCTACGTCTCCAGCGCATTCGTGCCCGTCGAGACCATGCCGAGGTGGTTGGAGGTGTTCGCCGACAATCAGCCGATCACTCCGATCATCGACGCCCTGCGAGCATTGCTCATCGGCACCGATATGGGCGCCTCACTCTATCTCGCCGTCGGCTGGTGTCTGCTCATTCTCGCCGTGACAGCGGTATGGGCCGCCGTGCTGTTCAACGCGAAGGCCGGACGTCGCTGAATAGCTGCGGACGCCTCGGTGATCGAGTTCAGAAGTCGATCGCGATAGGAGCGTTCTCGTCCCATTCGCGGGCCCAGCCGAGGTGGTCGAGGGCGAAGTCGAGGATGCCGGCGGTGAAGCCCCAGACCTTGAGGACTCCGACGTCGAAGGCCGGGGTCGAGAACTTCAGATCGGGGCGCGCAAAGGTGCCGCGATTGGCGGGGGCGACGAGGTCGGCGATGGCCACCCGATAGACGGAGTAGGACTCCCGCTGATCCATCACCTGCACGCGGCCCGGCTGACGCCAGTAGCCGACCACCGGCGTCACCTCGAACTTCGAAACCGGGATGTAGAGCGAGTCCATCTCTCCGAGCACTTCGACGGTGTCCGGGGAGATTCCCGCTTCCTCCTCCGCTTCACGCAGCGCCGCGGCCGCCATGGAATGGTCTTCGGGATCACGGCCGCCTCCGGGGAAGGCGACCTGACCGGGATGGTGACGCAGGGTCGCAGCCCGCTGGAGGAGCACGATGTCGACATCGGCGACACCGATTTCGGCCAAGCGTGATGCTTCTGAGCGCCCCGCCTCGGTGCGCGCTTCTCCCCCACGTCCGAAGAGCATGAGCACGGCGGCGTCACGAGCGGCATCCTTTGCCGAATCCTTCTGCCGGCGCAGCCACAGCGGGGACCCGTGCGAGACGGCGAGGGCTTCGAGCTGCCCGCGCAGGGCTCCATCGGCGATCGTCGCCGATCCGGGTGGGAGGTTGGGGATTCGGGCGCTCACTGTCCGTCCTCGGCGACAGCCTCCTCGGTGGGAGTGGCCAAGGGCGCCATTTCGAACCGAAGCATGGCGCGTGCCTTCTCCGGGTCGAGCTCCCCGATGCCGAACGAGGGGCACAGCGCGGTCAGGGGGCAGGCTCCGCAAGCAGGCTTGCGGGAATGGCAGATGCGGCGGCCGTGGAAAATCACCCGATGCGAGAGCATGGTGAGATCCTTCTTCGGGAACAGGGCCGCGATCTCATGTTCGGCCTTGACGGCATCGGTCTCCTCCGTCCACCCGAAGCGGCGCGCCAACCGGCCCATATGGGTGTCGACGGTCAGTCCTGGAGTGTCGAAGGCGTTGCCGAGGACGACGTTCGCGGTCTTGCGCCCGACTCCAGCGAGCTTGACGAGCTTGTCCAACTTGTTCGGCACCACACCGTCGTACTCGTCGACGAGTTCGTTCGCGAGCTTGACGATGTTGCGGGCCTTCGCCCGGTAGAACCCGGTGGAGCGGATGTGCTCCTCGACCTCGATGAGATTGGCCACGGCCAGGGCATGAGCGTCGGGGAAGGCGGCGAAGAGGCTCGGGGTGACCGAGTTGACGCGGATATCTGTGGTCTGAGCGGACAGGACGGTGGCGATGAGCAGCTGGAACGGAGTCTCGAAGTCGAGTTCGCATTTCGCGTTCGGATACACCTCGGCGAGGATGCGATGGATCTTCCGGGCCCGGCGGGTCCGCCCCAGCGGGGTCTCCTTCGCGAACTTCCGCGCGCTCTTCTCTGCCACAGTCAACACGGCTCACCATCCTAATCCGTGCCCCGTCATTCCGCAGTCATGCCGGTCACACCCTCGGCTCAGACCGGTGTGCCGGGATCCGCGCGCCGGGACGCGAGCATCTGCGGGAACGGTGTGGTCGGGAGTCGCGTCGGGCGATGCGACAGAGGTTTTCAGACTGATGGGCCACACTCCCACGTCTTTGCTGGTATCGATGCAGATGACCAGGTAGATTTATGTGTGATTATCACGACAAGGAGGAACCAGTGGATATTGAAGTGGTGCGGGGCGCGACGCTCTTCGCAGGTCTGGACGATGAAGCCACCAGTGCATTGATGAAGTTCATGAACCCGCGGAGTCTCCGTCGGGGAACCGTGCTCTTCCATGAGGGCGATGCCGGTGACGAGCTCTACCTCGTCTCCTCGGGCAAGCTCAAGATCGGCCGCGAGTCCTCCGATGGCCGTGAGAACCTGCTGTCCGTGGTCGGCCCGGGCGAGATCATCGGCGAGCTCAGCCTCTTCGATCCCGGCCCACGTTCGACCTCTGTCACCGCGGTCTCCCAGTCGGAGCTGCTCAGCCTCAGGCACGAGGACCTCACCACCTGGCTCAACGAGCGCCCGCAGGCCGCGATGAACCTGCTCAAGGCTCTCGCCCAGCGTCTGCGACGCACGAACGAGACCGTCGGCGACCTCGTCTTCTCCGATGTGCCCGGCCGTGTCGCCAAGGCCCTGCTCGACCTGGCAGCCCGCTTCTCGAAGCCGGCTCCCGACGGTGTGCTCGTCGCTCACGACCTCACCCAGGAAGAGCTCGCTCAGCTCGTCGGCGCCTCCCGTGAGACCGTGAACAAGGCGCTGGCTGACTTCGCCGCCCGCGGCTTCATCCGTCTCGAGGCCCGCTCCGTCGTCATCCTCGACATGGACAGGATGCGCAACCGCGCCCGCTGATCCTCCTCGCGGCGTCCTAACCGCCACATCGCACGAACGCCCCAGCCGCTTCGGCTGGGGCGTTCGTGCTGGCACGGGCAAGTGTGCGTCGTGACCGGCGCTCGCCGTCGCAGTGGCTGTCGCGTCAGGTCCGGGAAGCTTCGTACTCCAGTTTTGGACCAGTCATCGAGTTCAAACTCGATGACTGGATCAGAACCTGAGTCGTGAGTGGTGTGTCATCCAGTTAGACCGAAGACGTCGCGCGCCATGCACCGCGGCAGGGCACTCAAGGCGCTTGCAGCTGCGACGTCAGCGGCGTGCCTCAGGCGTCGGCGGCGGGCAGAGCGTCGAGGTAGGCCAGCTGGGCCTTGACGATCTGTTCGGCCGCCGGCCGCACGCTGTCATCGACGTCGTGGTAGACGATGTCACAGACCTCCGAGGCGGTGCTCGCTCCCTGCTCGAGTGCCGCTTTGACCTGCTCGATGCGTTCGAGTCGGTGGGAGCGGTAGTAGTCGATCACCTCGGCGGGAGCGTCGATGCGCTCGCCGTGGGCCGGCTCGATGATCGCGAACTCACCGGCGTCGAGCAGTTCTCTCAACCGGTCGAGGGAGTTGAGGTAGTCACGCAGCGAACCTTCCGGGTGGGTGACGATCGTCGTCCCCTCCCCCAGGATCGTATCGCCGCTGTAGAGGGCACCGGAGCGGATGAGGCTGATGCTGTCGCTCGTGTGGCCGGGGGTGGCGACGACGCGCAGGACATCGGCAGGGGTGCTGCCGAAGGCGATCTCGTCGCCGTCGACCACGGGATCCGTGTGCCGGGCGAAACGCTCGAGTACAGCGTAGACGGGAACCTCGGGGGCCCACTGGTCGATGCTTCCGAGCATCTCGGAATGGTCGGCGTGCTGGTGGGTGAGAACGATCGCCGCCAGATCACGGTCGGCCACCTCGGCGAGGAAATTCTCACGGTGGTCAGCCATCTCCGGTCCGGGATCGATGACGACCGCGGAGGTGTCGTCCTGACTGGTGAGCACGTAGGTGTTCGTTCCGGTCAAGGTCATCGGGCTGGGATTCTTCGCACGGATTCTCATGAGTCCTCGCTCTCCTCGTCTGTCGTTTCGTCGTCGTCATCGCCGCTGAAGGTCAGGAAGCCGGGGTTCTGGTCGGTGTCGGTCTCGCCGACGGCCACCGCACGGTCGCGCAGGCTGCCTTTGCTGTGAGGGTCCTTGCCGGTGTGGATGACGACTTTCCAGTCGCCGTCGTCGGCGATGATCTCCGGGCGCAGCGGGTGGACGTTGCGGATCTGTGCCATGGCCGCTCCCACGGACGGGACCCCGGTGAGGCTTTCGACGATGATGCGGGCGGCCGCGCTGATGCGGTTGGGGTCTCCGCCCACCTCGGCGAGGATCTGTCCGGGGCGTTTCCAGCCGGCGGAGGTCTCGTTCGGGGACAGGAAGTCGACTTCCTGGCCGAAGGGCACGGTGGCGATGAAGTAGGTGGTGTCGAACCGGTGCAGCTGGGTGGGAGTGTTGATCCAGCGCAGCCACGGTTTGCACAGATCGGGACGCAGCCGCAGGTCACGGTCGCGTAGGACCTGCGACCAGGACACCTCGTTCGAGAACAGCCTCGACCGGGTGGTGTGCCAGTCCGTCTGCGGTGAGGCCACGATCTCCCGGTCGACATCCTCGGCGAGCAGGATTCCGGTGGCGGCGAAGGTGATGCGGGCGGCCGCAGAGAAGTGGTGAAGGGCGCGGGATTTGTTCTCGATGCTCAGCGCACGCGCGCACCGGGCCGAATTCCATCCGGCCAAAGGCAGCTTCCGCACATCTCCCGGGCGCAGGCTGCTGGTGGGAAACGCCCACCGGTTGCGGTCTTCGACGCCGCGAGCGTCGAGCTGCCGGGTGATGAAGAGTTCCAGCCCGTCCGCGGAGTCCCGGATCAGCACGATCGCCGAGGTGGGGCGCGGGGCTTCGGGGACGGGCCACCGTCCGTCGGACTGCCAGTGGTCGAGCAGCCACCGCAGTTCCGACGAGACGGGAAGCGTGCGTCCGCTAAGCGGCATCGCCTGAGACCTCGACGATGACTTCGACCTCGACGGGCGTGCCCAGCGGCAGCGTGTTGACGCCGACGGCGCTGCGCGCGTGCTGGCCGCGGTCTCCGAAGATCTCACCGTAGAGTTCGGACACGCCGTTGATGACGGCCGGCTGTTGGGTGAAGTCATCGGCGGAGTTGACGAAACCGGTGACCTTGACGACGCGCACGATCTCATCGAGGTCGCCGATGACCCCGGCGATGGCGGCCAGGGCGTTGAGCCCGGCTGTGCGTGCCAGCTGGTAGCCGGTGTCGAGGTCGACGTCCGTGCCGAGGTGACCGGTCGCAGGCAGTTTGCCGTCGACGACGGGCAGCTGGCCCGAGGTATAGACGTAGTTCCCGGTGCGCAGGGCGGGGACGTAGGCGCCGGCAGGGGTGGCGATCTCGGGCAGTTCGAGGCCGAGTTCGGTCAGACGCTCAAGGGTCTTCGACATGGTTGCTCTTTTCGACGTAGGTGGTCAGGAGGGTGATGGTGGTGCGGGGATGCTCAGCAGCCGCCTCGGTGCCGGAATCGGATCATTCCTTCGGTCGTTTGAGGTAGGCCACGAGTCCGTTGTTGTCAGGACCCGGGACGACCTGCACGAGTTCGTATCCGTCCTCACCCCACTGGTCGAGGATCTGCTTCGTCGCATGGACGATGAGCGGCACGGTGACGTATTCCCACTTGGTCATGATTCTCCTCAGTTGTTGATGCGTCGCCGAGGCGGTCCCGAGGTGATCCGGGATGACCAGGCTTTCCTGGTGTGGTCGACGACTCTGGTCCGTTCCCCACACTAGCCCAGACCGGGCAGGCCGGGCACCTGCGTTCCGAGACGGCTGTGTTCGACTGCTCGAGCCGGCGCCGGCCTACATGCAGACGGGACAGTGAAGGCGGGGAGGACCAGGTCCTCCCCGCCTTCACTGGAACGGTGTCCGATGGCGTCTATCGGCCGGTCACGAGGTCACCGCGGGTCAGTTGCCGCCGAGGCCAGGAGCCTCACCGCCGTCGCCGCCGTCTCCGCCGCCGTTGTTGCCGGAGTTTCCGCCGCCGTTGTTGCCCGAGTTGCCACCGCCGCCGTTGTCGCCGGAGTTTCCGCCGCCGTTGCTTCCGGAGTTGCCACCGCCGCCGTTTCCGCCGCTGGTGCCACCGCCGCCGTTTCCGCCGCTGGTGCCACCGCCGCCGGTTCCGCCACCGGTGCCGCCACCGCCGCCTCCGCCGCGGTTCGTGCCCGACGAGGAGCTTCCGCCACCGGTCCCGCCGCCCTGGAAGAACTTGCTGCTGGGCTTCGGGAAGCCGGTGTTGCCCTTGGTCTCCTTCACCGCCTGGCTCATGTACGACTGCCAGGTCTTACCTGAGATCGTGGCACCGTAGATGTGGCCGCGAACTGCGCCGGCACCATTCGTACGCCAGTCATGCGTACCGCTCGGGTCTCCCGTCCACACCGCGGTCGACAGGGTCTTCGTGAAGCCGAGTAGCCAGGTGTGACCGACCTCGAAGTTCGTCGTACCGGTCTTCGCACCGGCCGGGACTCCGATCTTCAGCGAGCTGGTCGTACCGCCGTTGAACGTCTGCGTCAGCGCGTATGCGACGCCCCTGGCCACATCCTTGGACAGGACACGTTTGCAGCCTTCACCCGGCAGGTCGAGTTTCTCGCCCTTGCGATCCTTGATCTCGAGGATCGGTTTGGGACCGCAGAACTCACCTTCGTTCGCGAAGGTGGCGAACGCTGCGGCCATGGCGATGGGTGTGGTCTCTGTCGTTCCGAGGATCGATGATGGAGACAGGGCCTGAATGAAGCCCGACTTGTCCTCATGATCAAGCGTCTCACCGCTGCCGTAGCGGATGCCCAGATCCATCGCGGTGTCCATGATGTCGCACATGTTCATCTGGTTGCCCATGGCCGCGTAGCCCGTGTTGACGGATTTCTTCGTTGCCTCGAGCGCGGTCATAGATCCCTTGCCTGGTCCATCGCCAGCGTTGTTCGGGTCCCAGTCTCCGGCCATGTTCGGGCAGCCGTCGTACTTCCAGGAACTGGCCGGGAAGTTGCGTTTCGTAGCATTGACCGTGCTGTTGAGGCTCTTGCCTTCCTTCAGCCAAGCCGTGAGCACAAAGGGCTTCCACGTCGAACCGACCTGGAATCCGCCGCCGCCGTTGTGCTTCTTGTCGACGGTGTAGTTGATCGAGGTCTTCTTGTTCTTGTCCTTCTTCTTCACGTCGCCGACCGTGTACTCACGATTCTCGGCCATTGCGATGACTTCACCGGTGCCCGGTTCGATCGTCACCAGTGCGTGACCGGCACCGGAGGGATCGCCGACGGGGACGCGCTTCTTGACCTCTTTGTCCGCGATCTTCTGGATATCCGGGTTGAGGCTGGTCTTGATCGTCAGGCCGCCTCGTTGGAGGAACGCGAGCCTCTCGTTGGCAGTCTTGCCGAATGTCTCGTCATTCATGATGACATTCTGGACATAGTTGCAGAAGAACTCCGCCTTGCTCTTAGCCGCCGAGCAGCCGTTCGGCGTCTCATGCAGATCGAGATCGAGGTCGGTCTTAACTGCCTTGTCGTATTCCTTCTGCGTGATGTGGTCGTACTTGAGCATCTGCCCGAGCACAGTGTTGCGACGCTTGAGCACCTGATCGGGGAAGCGCTGGGGATTGAATGCGGAGGGGTTCTGAACGATTCCGGCGAGCATCGCCGACTGCTGGATGTTGAGATCCTTGGCGTGGATTCCCCAGTACCGGTAGGCCGCGGCTTCGACGCCGTAGACGTTCGGGGAGCCCGAATAGTTATTGATGTTCATATAGCGGTTGAGGATGTCCTTCTTGTCGTACTTCTTCTCAACCGCGACAGCGAGCTTGGCTTCGCGCAGCTTACGCGCATAGCCGGCAGTGCCTTCGGACTCCTTCGCCGCCGCCACGCCCTCGGAGTTGTCCTCGGCGTGCGCGTTCTCTGCGAGAACGTTCTTCACGTACTGCTGGGTCAGCGTCGATCCGCCCTGAGTCGTCGACGACACCATATTGTGCACCGCTGCACGGGCGATGCCCTCGATGTCGACGCCGCCGTGTTCGAAGTACCGGTAGTCCTCGACCGCGATCGTCGCGTTCTGCATGTCCTGCGAGATCTCGTCGAGAGGCACCTCCTGGCGGTTCTGCCAGTAGAATTCGGCGAGCTCAGAACCATCGGAGGCGAGCATCGTCGACTTCTCGCCGAGATCCTTGATCTCCAAGGTGGCGGGAAGCGAATCGAAGATCTCGACAGCACTGTTCGCGCTGGCTGTTGCGACGCCGACGCCGGGAATGGCCAGACCGGCAGCGACGATTCCCGCCACCGCACTGACGGCCACGAACTGCATGAACGCGCCCATTTTTGTGGGTGGGGCGTTTGACTCAGGAGACACCATGGTAGTCAGTTTAACGAATTCGCCTTGTGCAGA
>OMJG01000444.1_pt1 | contig 31303 bp, 29 predicted proteins | sample 1646431 | NCBI WGS metagenome assembly OMJG01 (sample SAMN03771674, study PRJEB25209) | food metagenome | isolation source: Cotija cheese | place: Mexico:Jalisco,Michoacan | collected 2011-12-12
CCGCAACCAACAAGGCTTCTAAGCTCAAGGTTGCTGGTTACCACATTGCCCGCGACGTTGATAATGACGTTACGCAAGCAACGATGGTTAAGGTGACGGATTAGTTACGCGTTTCGTCTAGTTAGATCAGAATTTAAATGTACTAAAAATCTCCAGACTAGCACACTTGCTAACCTGGAGATTTTTTAGTCGTCCTTATCTTGCCCACCCGTATTTTAATAAATAACCAATAGTCGATTAACGATGTCGGTGATGATGTTGCTCACGCTTATACGTCAGCCGATTATTTCGGATTTCATTTGGGTATGCACGTGTAGCAAGCCGCCAGACATAGCCCCGCTGAACACATAACGTCACCCCAATATATAACAACAATGTTGTCGAACTATCATTCCACAATTGATCGATTGTCAAATGAGTCGAAATGCCTATAATCCACCACATCAAGGTCAGCCAACTTCCCTCGCGTATGACAAAACCGCTGGAATCTACCCAGAATTTATACGTACGTGCCCGTAAGACACCAAACAGGATCGCTCCCGTCAAGCTTAAAGTACCGAAAGTGATTAACCGTAGCGATATAACTTGTATCGGTTGCTTCGCAATGGCTGTTGATATCGACGAAATCCCTAAAAGTACTAACAACATAAGCATCTTAATTCTCAGATGAACAATTTGTGGGGTTAATTGACGTCTAATAATAATGAGTAGTCCATAAGCACCAATCACTAGATTGAATATGCTTATACTATGCATGCTCCACACCTCCCCATTCGTATCATCATCTTATCCAGCCAGTTAATGAAACACCATCAATCTGTGCTTCTTATCAGTCTTAGATGTCATTTTTCCAATGCTCATTTGCTTATTTAACTTTCTTGATGTCCGCTAACTTATTTTTGACCATTGCTTGCAGACGACCCCACATTTCTGGGCCTTTTGCCACATGCTATTTCAGAGCAGATATCTCAACGTCGTTTATTACTATATGTGAACCTGGTCACTCCTTACTCATTTAAAAATATGTGACTTCTTAATTAATTCGGATTTGTCGTCCCCACTTTAACTCAAAAATGCCCCGAATTAGCCTTATGCCAATTCAGGGCGTATTTGAGTTAAGCTATTAATTTTGCCGCCATTTAACCAACCCCAAAACACTCAAAATCAAAAGCACATACCCGTACACTGGTAAAGACATGCGCTGTTCGCCCGTCTGCGGTAGTCGGGTAGCCCGCGAATTCGCTGTTGGCGCATTTCCAATGGCGGTAAACCCTTCTGTCGTGCGACTGCCGTCAACCTTTGCCACTTGTCCGGCATCGGCCACTAGTTGCTGCCAAAATCGCGTAAACATTGCCGTCTGCTTAATTCCCAGCCGACTCGCAACTGCATTAGCCGAAGCCCCACGTAATTGCACCGTTTGAACAGTCACTTTCCCACTTTGCCGATCAACGCGCACCACCTTAACTACTCGGCCGGCCTTTTCAAAAATAAAATCCGCCGGTTGCGTCTTAAAGTAGCCAAACCGATTTTCCATTGTCCTTACGGTATTTGCCGCCAAAATCATTCCTTGTCTAGCATACATGGGCTGGAGGGTCTGCACCGCAACCTCTGATTGACCTGCAGAATCTCTAGCTAACGTCATATCAAACGGGCCATCGAAAATTTCAATATATTTTAGGCTCCCGTCAGCATATCGAACGGTGATAACATCTAGCCCCTGCTGCATTCGACTTGTAACGCGGGGAATCTGATACACAAAACGAATCGTGGTGGCACCCTTACCAAAAACTCCGGTGACTGTTTTGGGCCCTTTCAATTGAAAATCCCGGCTATCTTGAAACTCCGCCGCCGTGGCCGTATACCGCTGGCCTACACGACCAGTTAATGTGTCGCGATCCAAAACACCGCCCGTATCCATCATGTAAATGACCTTCACCGTTGCCGTCTTAGCCGTGACCTTTGCTTTCGGCTGTTGCGTAGCCACCGAGCGAGCTGTGCTGGTCTTGGTACTCGTAGTGTCAGCCGCTGGTGCCGTGGTCGAATGGGCCGCATCCGCGCTAGACTCTGATGTATCAACCGTGTTGGTTGTCGAACTGACCGTATCAATACCAGCTGCCGAGTCTCCATTTACCGCTGCACTCGTCGCTGATTGGCTCACTTGGGAGCTCGTCACCGCATTAGAGGTACTGCTGGTTGGTTCAACCGATGGCGCCGTCTCCGCGTGACCAATCAGCACCGATCCGCTAATGAAGCTGACCACCACCACTATCGCTAATAGCAAGCGGTGCCCGATGTGCCAGCGGTTATCAAGCTGTTTTTGCACATTATCTCCTCCTAAAAATAGGTAAACCATTCATATATTTAAAGATATTCTTAACAATATTGAAAAGCAACAATTATCTACGTCTTATTTGCTAGGAAAAGCCAATCCGTTTAACTTAATCTGTTTCACGTGAAACAGATGGGCTGACACCGCTATCACTTTGGGTTATGATAGGGCCAAAGGAGTGTGATGATGATGTTTAAACACAAATTAATGGCTAATGACTCGGCTGGGCAGGCCTTTAAAGCCTCGCGCGAACAATTTACTACCTTGGTTCAAGAACACCCGTGGTTGATTCCCGCTACCGTAGCCTTAGAAGTTCTACCGGCAACGGCTATGATCCATGGTTACTGGAAACTTCGGCAGTTAAAAAAACAGCTTCAAATTGAGAAGGAACATACGAAGCAACGCCAGCTTGAACGCTTTGCGCCCAATCATCGCCACGATGGTCGGCCTCAATTACTAGCCGATCATCCGCATCACCCCCATTTTAATCACTAAATGACACCCCTCGTTGATTCAAACGAGGGGATTTTCTTAGCGAATTTTTAGCAAAATATAACATTATATATCTCTAATAAAAACTATGCGTATAAAGTAATATCTCTCAAAATTAAGACCTTAATCTTCTTAAATCTAACAAAATAATAAGTAAAACAATTAGAAATAAATAATCCAACCCCCATTTTATCCTTTAACTCCCCCATTACTCCGTACATTTAGAAAAAACTAATTCTACCTATCATTAGCAAATAAATATTCTTCACAATTTCTTCACAATTACCGGTTAGGATACAAATATACCAATAAAAACCTATTAACCAACCTTTTTTCATTTTATTCAACCGATAAAATAATCGACCGACCCTAACCAAGTTGGTCATTGCCGCCCCTTAACCACGGGCGGCTTTTTCTTTTACATTCTGCTAACAATAACCGTTGGCGGTCACCGCTAAGTTACCTTAATCGATCAAAAAAGCATCTCATTGGCCAATCTACTAAGCTGGCTAATGAGATGCTTTTTAACTTCAGTTGTCACATTTATCGTTGTTAATCCGCTAGATTCACCAATTCCGCCGGGGTTTGTAGCAAATACGTCGGCGATTCAGCTTTTACTGAGGTCGGATCAGCTGCGCCCCACATTGCCGCAGCGGTCGCAATATGGGCATTCTTTCCCATCTGCATGTCATATTTGGCATCACCAATCATGACACTTTCACTGGCTGCCAAATCAAAGCGTTGTAGCAAATTTAAAATACCATCTGGTGCCGGTTTGTAATGCGCCACCATATCCGAACCACTAATGGCCGTGAAGGTTGTTCCCAAACCCAGTTGCGTCAGATTTCGCTGCAACGGCACCGAGTGCTTGCTGGACACGACAAATAGATTTTCTCCTCGTTGCTTTAATGTCTTCAAGGTCGTTGCCATCCCATCAAACAACGTAATTCCCAGTTGCTCAGCCGCTTGGTATTGGGCTCGAAAGACATCATATAAGTCTGCCAAAGTTGCTTCGTCCAAGGGTTCCTGCGCCATTTTGGCAAAGGAAACTTCAATCGGAACCCCCATATAACTCACCACGGCTTCACGACTTGGGATCGCTAAACCTTTCAGCGCATAAGCCTTTTGCGTCGCTACCACCGCAACATTTCGCGTATCTGCCAAGGTACTATCAAAATCAAATAAAAAATTATGCATGCCTTCACCTCATTGGATTGTCCTACAGTGTCCTCTTCATTCTACACGGCAACCAAGTCACATTTCCAGTCTGATGAACCTGCAAATAAAATTTGTTGCTGGGTGGCCCCCGATGTTTCATGTGAAACATAAAAAGCCCGCGACAAATGTCACGGACTCGTCTGTATTAACGGGCATCTAATGGGAGCTAGTTGTCCGTTCAGATTTTTACGTTTATGCCAAGGAATCCCAAGCCGGTAATTCGGTGGGAGTCGTGGCCAGCACCGCCTGTTGATCGGCCGTCAAATACCGCTTGTGCACCACGACTTCGTAAACGAAGTCACTGAACCACTCGTCAGTCATAACAAAGTAGCCTTTGTCCCCGTTCTTTTCACCCCAACTGTTTTCAACCTTCCAGCGAGTGGGATCATTAGCCACCACATCGACACCGGTAAAGGTCATTGCGTGGGAAACTTCCGCTTCACCCAATGCCAAGCGTTGTGCTTTCGTCAGACTCAAATCAATGCCAAATAGATCAGCTGTTTTGTAGAGCTGACTATCTAAAAAGCCTCGTTCCCGGCTCATCTGTTGCAGCACATCGTTGCCAAACCAGACCGTCTCGCCATCTTTCAATTGCGCAATCGCTGCTCGCTTTAGCTCAGCCAATGGCAAATTGAGAAAGGTAATCTGCTGACCACCGACAATGTTTTCTTGACTTTCCAACCGATAACGTTGATTAAACGCCTTGTCCGGTGAATTACTGATTACCACGTAGTCATCCAGATCGACATCAAAGTATTTTTCAAAGAAGCCCTGTGGGGTCAATCCAGCATCACGGTGATACTGCTGGTTATCATCCTTGTATTCCAAATCAAACGTGGTTGGTGGCTCGCCAAAGGAATAAGCCGCCATGCGGTAGACTTCCTTCAAGGCTTGCGCCCGTGTAGCAGCAATTTGTTCCTCACTAGCCTGATCTGCCACTAGGTCTCGTAAGACTAACGCATCCTTACGCAGCTTCAAATTAAAAGTCGCCGCAAACCCAGTTGTATCATTAGTATTGAAGGACTCTGGCATCGCACTCACTGGAACCACCCCGTATTTTTGAACGAGTGACGCGCCCATGGCCCACTGACCACCATCACCACCAGGATTGTTGAGAATCGCGGCCACTTCACGCGAACCCACCGGTTGGTCAGCCGTGCGTAAAATCCGATCGTAAAAGATATTAGCCCGTTCAACCTTATCCCAGAAAAACAGGTAACTTTGTGAGAGTTCAAAGTCTTTCACATGATACTTTGTCGCAAATTGATGCCGAATCGTATTTAACGTTGAAAATAACCAGCAGCGTCCTGAATGCTTCTGATTAGACACCTTTCCCGTCGGTAATTCCACCGAGAAGGCCCGGTTTAAACGAACGGCTGCCTGGGGATCTTCGGAAGCTGCTAGTACCCCATTCTTAATCGTCGCACGGGCAATAACATCATGGGCGGGTTGTTGCTGTACGTCGGCCCGCAAATCTGCCGTTTCTGCGGCAGTCAGTTCATGCTGCATTTTCAATTCTGCCATAAAAGTCCTCTTTCCCAAATTCCCATGTGTTTTCTCATAGAAATATCATAATAAAAGTTAGATTCATTCTAGCGCTTTAGTCGGGGAAAGGCAACGCGTTTTCATTAAAAACTATTTCTATACCCAGTCGCTACTTTGACGTAGCTAAAAAGACTGAATGAATCCGATCACCCAGTCTTTGTTATTAATAACTATTTAATTATTAATTATCACTAGTTTTATCACCCGGTGTTTCATTCGCCACTGCTCGCAGCGCCACCTGGCGAATTTGTCCAACCAACGCTTCGTGTTGTTCAGCTGGAATATCCGTTAATAGTCCATCCGCAACCTCTTGCCGCAACTTTACAATTTCCGGATAAAGGGCTTCCCCTTTTTTCGTCAACGACAGCTCGGAGACCCGCTTGTCCGTCTTAGACTGGCGTTTACGTACATAACCTAAATTCACCAGCTGATTCACCGCCCGCGTCACGTTGCTGGGGTTCAAATACGTCAGGCTAATCAGTCGATCCTGTGTCAGTTTAGGTTGCTCATGGATTCGTAAAATATAATAGTACATGCTGGCATTCAACCGATAGGGCTGGAGGCGACGGTCAAGCGCAATCCGCGTATAGCGATTGGCAATCGACAACCATTTTAGAATGTCTGGATCATTGCTACCGGTAACCATAAGCCGCCTCCTTCTCTAAATTTACGTGCGCAAGCATATACTAAATTTCGTGAAAAGTCAAGCAAACTAATAGTGTCGCCCGCACGCCTCGCTTGCTTCCAATCAATACAAAAACGCCGCCGCACATTGTGTGCAGCGACGTCATTTTGACTTGAATTAGTACGCCATATCGTTGATATTCGCCCGTCGCGTCTTTGTGGATGTCCAGAAAGGCACCTTGACGACACCGACCACTTTGTCTTTATCAACAAAGCCCCAGTAACGACTATCATTTGAGACACTCCGGTGATCGCCCAAGACAAAGTACTTCCCCTTAGGCACAACCCCGGTCTTACCGGAACCCCAGCCTTGCGTTTTTTCTAGACTCTTTAATGTCCAGTTACCCGTTCCAGAGGTCCGTTCGCTCTTGCTAATAAAACTCTGATCGATCTTCTTATTATTCACGTAGATGTAACCATTCTTGCTAGAAACCGTATCTCCTGGCAAGCCGATGACCCGCTTAACGTAATTGGTGTGGGCCTTGGCCGATGGGTCCTCACCATACGCATCAAACACGATCACACTTAAATGTTTGACCTTTGACATCTTCCAAGCAAACACCTTTTCATTATTTTGCAAGTTAGGCTGCATGGATGGTCCATCAACCCGCACCCGAGTGAAGACGAACGACTTGATGGCAAAGGCAATTGCTAGCCCAATCACAATGGGCACAATCCAACTCATAATTTCCTTAAATGCTTTCATGATGAGACTCCTTATGTTCAAAAATATTCAGATATCACTATCGGACACCCCATCACGTAAAATCACGCAATTGCTAGGGGTCGCTTACAATCTTACCATTTACTGGCTAAAAGTCCCACGGTTTCGCCGAATTTAATTTTATTGTCATCCAAATTTGCTTCGAAACACCACTGCCGCTTGCAAATTCATTTAAATCCGGCAATAATGGAAGAATACGTTTATGCTAGGCCGTCATTTCGTTGCGTGAAATGGCGGTCTAACGGTATTTTAGCCATTATTATTTTATCTATATTGAAAGGGCTGACTGCTTTGAATCCTGTTTTAACTCGGCGCCGGCGCATCTGGCTGACGCTACTTCTGGGAACCGTCAGTGCCACTGGTCCGCTGGCCATTGACCTCTACTTACCGGCCCTCCCACAAATGAAGGCCCAATTCGCCACCACCGCTTCTTTGATGCAATTAAGCATCACCGCTTGTCTCATTGGACTTGCGTTGGGGCAACTCATTGCTGGCCCCTTATCCGACCAATATGGTCGGCGCAAACCGCTAATCATTGGCTTTGTGATTTTCGGTTTGGTCTCGTTAGCGATGGCCTTCATTCATTCGGTCACTTTGCTAATTGTCCTGCGATTTATTCAAGGACTCGCCGGTGCTACCGGGCAGGTGTTGGCCCGCGCGGTCGCCCGTGACCTCTTCTCGGGAAAAAAATTAACCCGCTTTTACGCACTATTGAATACGGTTAACGGGGTTTTCCCCATTATCGCGCCCATCATCGGTGGGTTTATGATCCAATACGTTGATTGGGAAGCCATCTTCATCTTGTTGGCACTAATCGGTTTACTGATTGCCCTCGCCGTAACATTTGGCCTCCATGAGTCTTTACCCCCAGAAAAACGCCAAACTGGCGGCTTTCATACATCTCTGTTGGCGATGGGTAAATTGGTCGTACAACCCAGCTTTTGGCCGTTAATCCTGGCAACTGGTTTGGTATACGGCGGCCTATTCAGCTACATTTCCGCTTCAACCTTCGTCTTTCAAACCGGCTTTGGCATGGCCCCGCAAACCTTTAGCCTGTTGTACGCCTTTAACGGGCTAGGCATCGTCGTTGGGAGTAACTTACCCGGACGCCTTGCCGGGCGTTTCAGCAATCACCAACAAGTCACCAGCATGCTCGCAATTGCCGCCGGTGTCAGTGCGCTTTTGATTATCTCGCTATTATTCCCCGCCAACGTGTGGGTGGTCAGCGGCTTAATCTTATTACTGGTGATTTTGATTGGCGCACTGTTGACACTGACCGTCACCATCATCATGGATCAAGCCACCAGCAATGCCGGCGGCGCCTCCGCGGTCATTGGCTTGTCGCAAAATGCTTGTGGCGGCTTAGCCTCCCCGCTGGTCGGCTTATCGGGCAAATCATACGCCGCGATGGCCATCATGCTCTTCGTCTGCAACGTTGGTGCCTATGGATTAGTGAAGGCCCAGGGGCGAAAAGCCCAGTAGAAACCTGACAAATACGCTACGCTGGAATCTTGCCGATTCTCGCGTAGCGTATTTTATTGGTGTCGTGTCGTCATTAATGGTTACACTTCTCGACTCCACTGTGTCAATTGTGCGACCACATTTTTTAAAATTTTAATCCCCAATTGGTAATCGGGTTCTGATCCCAACATTCGAAAAGCCAGCGTCCATGCATCGTGATAGACGCTAACGGTCATTTGAAAGTGGGGCATCGTCCGGTAAGCGCCCGCAAAGTAGATCTGCGTCACGGCTAAGCTACCGAAGTTCAAGCGCGTATGGTCAATATGACCAAAGTTAGCAAATGAAATGGCGGCACGCGCCCGATGCTTGCCCGCTAACCGGCGAACCAGCTCCGGTGGCAGCGCCCGACTCATGCGGCTCAACTGTACCAACGGGGGCAAGTATGCCAACTCTTCTCGCAAATGACTAATCGTCGTCTGCGTTCGGGAGACAATATCGGCTAGCTGCTCGCCCTCCTGCACCGTCAAGGGAATCAACATCTCACCGGTCAAATTAGCCACTTGAACCACATTAGTCGCCACGACTGGCCCATGTAGACGCAAGTCAACTTGATACGGAATCACGAGCTGGTGTTCTCCGGTCAACGCACACAGTGCCAATGCATAGGCCGACAACAACACCGCGTTCATCGTCACGTGTTGGGCCTGTGCCTTTCGCTGCAAGCGCCGACTGTCAACTCGCGGAATCGTCGCTTCCCCCCGGTGATGGTGAGCATCCCCCCGTAAGCGCGGAAAGGCTTCTGCCGAATTACGCAGTACCGGCGCCGCTGCGTGCCCGACCTGTCGTAAATGGGCCAAAATCTGCCGAACACTGCGCTCATTGGTAAAGGTGGTCAGGTCTTCACCACTATAGGCCGCCGCTAGCAAATACAAGTAGTGTTTAAATCCTTCACCGTCCGTCAATAATTGACTCATTGCTAATCGCAAGGCATCATAGCCGGCATGATGGATGATCTGAATCTTCAGTTGAGGTCCGGCCAAGACATCTAATTGAACTCGGCCCGGATCATGACTAGCCGTATATTCTTCAATCACCTGATTACGCGTTCCGGGCTCCACTTCAAACCGGTTCCAACGTAAATTATACCGCCCCAGCACTTGAGGAACGACCGTCTGTGTCGTTTGAATGGCGGCCTGTAGCTGGTCCACATCGATGGGGTGCGTCAGGCTCAACGTACATTCTAATAATGGGCAAGTCTGCGCCAAATCTAGCGTTGGCATTAAGTCCAACGGCTCGCCATGATAGATCACGTGACACCCCTCCTTGCTCAATTTACCCATAGTATAGCAAAGGCCGTCGCGGCCCTCATTTTTTTATCACAACTATTGGCAAAAATTAATAAAGCTGTAATCTAGGGGCCTTTAATCGTCGCTTGTGAAATTCTCTGGTAGAATGAGAGACATCAACTAACTTACGAGGTGATTGTTTTGTCAGATTCAGTAACGCCGGTCTCTTGCAATGCCACCCTAATTGTCACTAGCCACCGGGTCTTTCAACCGGATTTAAATGAACATCAATCTGTTTTTGGCGGTAAAATTCTATCCCTAGTCGATGATAGTGCGTCCGTTGCGGCAGTGCGCTTAACTCACAAGACCGTGGTCACGGCTTCCTTTGACCATGTCAGCTTCTTAAAACCCTTTCGCTTAGACGACTCCATGAGTCTAGAAGCTTACGTTAGCGGCACGGGGACACGGTCATTGGAAGTATTTGCCAAAATCATTGGTGAAAATCTGACGACGGGTAAGCGCTTCGTGGGCTTCACGTGTTTCATTACCTATGTCATTGAAGATGACAGCGTCACGACCAAATTACCGGCGATGAAGCCCGTGACGGCCGAACAGCGTTATATCTGTTCCGGTTATGCCACACGAACCGCTCAACGGCGGCAACGGCGACAAGAACAGGCCGAACTCAATGCTAACGTGACGGTTGCTTCTCCTTGGCCCGAATAACGCCAAAAAGCGAGTCTGGGGTAAAATGCCCAGGCTCGTTTTGTATTTTCGACTATCTGGTATTGTCGTGTCTCTTTGGCGCTCGCTTTTTCAAATGTTTCACATGAAACATTTCGGCTTATCCTACCACCATTCGGCCGCTAAAATCCCATAGGCATACAAATCTAGCCACCGGCCATCTTGAAATACGGCTTCGCGATTGATTCCTTCACGTTGGAAACCGGCAGCTTCATACGCCCGGATCGCAGCCGTGTTATTGGCGTTAACCTCAAGGGTCACCTTATGTAGGCCCAACTCGTTAAAGGCAAACGACAAGATCGTATTCAAGGCATCCACGCCATATCCTTGGCCGCGATCACTCGCAACGGGCACTGCGATACTGAGCGTGGCCCGTCGATTCTTTAAGTAAACATCATCCAACATCACCCAGCCCAATAAGCCATCATCGGTATTGGCCCGAATCATAAAGAAGAACCGTTCATCATTATCGGGATCGGCCGCCAACTCGCTGTACTCCGCGGCTGTAAATGGGTGTAGCGCATCCGCCGACAAATTTCGCAGTAGGCCCGTCTCCCATTGTGTGTCCTGTAACCATTCTGCATCCCCGTCACGCATTTCAGTTAAGTGAATCAAATTTCCCTGTACCACATCGCGCATGGTTGGGCCCCCTTTGGCTTTTTCTCTTACTCTACCACAGCTTGCCAATAGGCCAAAATTCTTGGCGATCCGCGCCATGACCTTTATACTGATCTCAATGATAAAGGAGGAATTTGAACTCATGAAAATAATGATTATCGGGGCCACCGGAATGGCTGGTCAAGCCCTCGTGACAACTGCTCTTAACCAGGGGCACCAAGTGGTCGCCGTGGCCCGTTCTGCCGAAAAGCTAGCCACTTTACCCAGTAACCCTAATCTAACATCTATCGTGCGGGACGCCTTTAGCCTGACGACAACTGATCTGTCAGCTGTCGATGCCGTCGTGGACGCTTTTGCCACAGCACCAGATCACGCCTATCTTCACGTTGATCTCGCCACTCATCTCATTAGCCAGCTTCGTGAAACAACTACGCCGCGGGTGGCCTTTATCTTAGGTGCTGGTAGTCTGACCACCGGGGATGACGCCCACCTCTTTGTGCATGACTTGGAACAAGATCCTCATGCCGCTAGCTTCATTAATGTTCCCCAGAATCAATTGAAAGAATTAACCTTCCTGCGAGATGTCGATAACGTTAACTGGTTTGGTGTCTCGCCAGCGGCCGATTTTCATCCCGGCGAAGCGCAACCCGCTTTATTGGGCACGGACACACTGCTATTTAATGACCAACAACAATCTGGCACTTCCGCTGGAACGATGGCCGTCGCGATTTTAGATGAATTGGAAACTCCTAAGCATCACCAAACCCGGTTCACCGTTGCGGATAAATAACGTGATTTTCTGACGTCGACCGTATCATCGGCCGGCGTTTTTTGGTATGCTAATCTCGTGAAATTTTAAATAGAAAGTTGCGATGCTCTTGAAAAGAAACTTAACTTGGCGGGAAATGTTATTCATCAGCATGATGTTGTTTGGCTTATTCTTTGGTGCCGGCAATTTGATTTTTCCCGTCTTTCTAGGTCAACAAGCCGGCCACCACGTCGGTCTAGCCATCTTTGGCCTATTATTAACGGGGATTGGCTTACCACTTCTAGGGGTTACCGCCATCGGATTGACCCGCAGTGAAGGCGTCTTTGATCTCGCCAACAAGGTTAATCGCCCCTTCGCTTACCTGTTCACGATTCTTTTATACTTAACCGTGGGGCCATTCTTTGTTTTACCGCGGTTAGCGACCACGTCCTTTCAAATTGGAATTGCGCCATTCGTGCCCCAACCCCATCAAGGACTGGCATTAGCCGGCTTTTCCATCCTATTCTTCGCGGCAGCGTGGTGGCTGGCGCGTAATCCGGGAAAGCTGATGACCTATATTGGTAAATGGCTGACCCCACTGTTCTTAATTCTACTGGGTATTCTCTTACTCGCCAGCTTTATCAAACCCATGGGAAGCCTCAACACCGCGGCCCAGGGGACCTACGCGCTGCATCCGATTCTAACGGGTTTCAAAGAAGGTTATAACACGTTAGACGCCTTGGCGTCATTGGCTTTTGGGATCGTCGTCATTGATAGTATGCGCGCACTAGGCGTCACTGAACCGGGTCAGATCGTCAAAGATATTATTAAAGCGGGGACGATCAGTGTGAGCCTCATGGGAATCATTTACGCGCTATTAGCATTGATGGGCACCATGAGTTTAGGCCACTTCGCCGCGGCCGCCAATGGGGGAATCACCTTAGCCCAAGTCGCCAGCTACTATTTTGGCACATTCGGCAATCTTCTACTGGCATTGCTCGTCATCATTGCTTGCTTAAAGACCGCCATCGGGCTAATCTCAGCCTTTGGTGATTCGCTACATGAGATGTTTCCCCGCTTGTCGTATGCGGGACTCATCGCCGGTGCCAGCCTGCTGCCCTGCCTTTTTGCCAACGTTGGGCTAACCAAGCTAATCGCTTACTCAACACCGGTATTAATGTTCATTTATCCGCTAGCAATCGTGCTGATTGTGTTAGCCGTCTTAACGCCGATTCTTGGTGATAGTCACTGGGTGTTTGGCCTAGCCATGTTATTTACTCTGATTCCGGCGATCTTTTCGGCGTTAGCTGCCTTACCCGACAATCTACAACGCGCTACTTGGTGTCAGGCAATCTTAAGTATCAACAACTACTTGCCACTAGCGGCTCAAGGCTTCGGTTGGGTCGTACCGGCGTTAATCGGGACTGCTTGTGGTTGGCTCGTCAACCGCTTAGCTAGCCGGAACGTTCGGTAACCAGCATTTCTAACCAAGTCACCGTACCCCACAAAGGATTACCACCCCATTAAAATGAAGGTACTAAATGAAATGAGGTGGTTTCGGTGATACCTGCTCGCTATCCCGTCACACCCATCAAAATCGGCGTGACTTTATTGACTATTAGCCTACTTATGGCAATGTTATTAGCTCGTAATCCTATTCTGACAGCTTTCTTATGCTTTAGTTCGTTAATTACAGCGATGATTCACTTCAACGTCTTTGAAGACACCGCTGATACTCAACTGCTCAACCGAATTGATCTGATCCTTCAGGTTGTCTTTGTGGTTCTCTCAATCGGCAAGGTCATCGTCGTTGGTAGTCATTAGTTCGAAAAAAGACACGGTCGTTAATGCGGCCGGGTCTTTTTTTGACGAGTTTTATGCTACACTCAGTTAAAACCACTGAAAAGGAGCTCTTATGAAAAAATACGCAATTCTCGACCTCGACGACACCCTCCTCGATTTCAAACGTGGTGAAACCGTTGGAATTCAACGAATATTGCAGGAAAATGGCGTCTCCGATTTAACCGCCGGCTTACAGACCTATCTCCAAATTAATCACGACGTGTGGACACAGATTGAACACGGGGCTGCCCGTGAACCCCTGCTAGCTACCCGGTTCACTCGGACCTTCGCGGCATTGGGCTATCACGTCGACGGTCAGCGTTTGGAACAACAATATAGCCAAATGCTGGATCAGAATTTCTACACCCTAGCTGGCGCCACTGACTTTCTCGCTGATCTCAACCGCCAAGGCTTAACCGTTGTGGCGGGCACCAACGGCACCAAATCCATTCAACTCAACCGACTGGCCGGCGCCCAGTTGACAACCTACTTTGATCGTATCTTCATCTCTGAAGATATCGGCTTTGACAAACCCGATGCACGTTTCTTTACCCCCATTCGCCAGTATTATCCAGACATGACGGCCACGAACACCTTGATGATTGGCGATCGCCTACAGTCTGACATATTGGGCGCCCAGAATGCGGGACTAGACAGTGTTTGGTTCAATCCCACTCACGCTAACAATTCAACCACTTTACATCCTACTTATGAGGCCGCTTCATACGCCCAAATAACGCAATTGTTGCTGGCTTAACCCCATTCCATTTTATCAACGTCAAATGCTGTAATGGCGGGTTTGGGTAGCGATGGTCGCTGTAAAAATGCCAACTCGCGCAGCGCTTCCCACTCACGTTTAGGCATAATAACCGCCGCATGTTCATCCTCACTGTCCGTTGGTGTAATCATAATGGTCTCTTGGAGCTGATGGACGGCCGTTAATACTTGTTGAAAATCCTGTTGTGCCGCAATCGGCGAATAATGTTTCATGTGAAACCTCCTCTAGAATTAAAAAGCCCGCTAACGCTGCTAAACAGCCTTGACGGGTTTTTGGTTGGTTAATGAGTGGTATAAGTGAGTAATGTGCCTAATAAAACGGCCCCTAATAAGAGCTGGCTGCCCGCCAGATACCATCCTTGCTTGCGCCACAACAGATGGTGGCTCATCGGCTGAGTCTGTCGATGGCGTTGGTAACAACTAATCGCCAAGGCTACGCCATCAACGATTAAGAGTAGCCCCACGACACGTGCATTTAGCCAAGTTGGCTGCCACACCCCAATGGCCACATAGACCACCCCTAAGTAAATCAGGCCTTGATAAATGAGCCGATTACGGACTCGTTGGCCGGTAGCTTCCCGACCTTGATGTAACTGATGCCACATTCGTTGATGTTGCCAATGACTCCCCATGGTTAACGCCAACCCTAAAATCAGCAGACTAGTTTGCATCTTAAATACGCCCCTTCTTCAACCGACCACCAGGTGGTCGGTTGACCCCTAAATTAATGATTCCCCATTTATTAGTTTACCGGATTTGGTGGTTAAGCGCAAAAAGCCTTGGTCATCAAGTTATTCAAGCGGCAGTTATCAGCAGTCATGCCCCGTTCACGACTACCTCATACCCCTCGATTCGTATCTAAACTTACTTTACCGTTCCTTTATTGTATTTTCGCAAAGAACCTGTAAAGATTGTGTGTAATCAGCCTTGATTCAATTATTAATCATTGAATTTAATTATTAATAAAAGAGTCCGGAACAAAAGTTCCGGACCTTTTTATGTCTCTAACCATCTGGCTGGAGGTAGCCAGTCACTGACTAACTGCTTCTCTAGCCTGCAAGCTTTTTGCCTTACTGAACCTTGGCAATCTTGCCTTGTTCAATATACACACTCAAGATCGCAATATCAGCTGGGTTAACCCCACTGATCCGACTAGCCTGAGCCAACGTTTCTGGTTGGATTTTCTTCAACTTCTGGTGGGCCTCAGTCGCTAAGCCATCGATGGCGTCGTAGTCAATTTGGGCGGGGATGGCCTTGGCTTCCATCCGCTTTAACTTAGCAACGTTTTCTTCGGCCTTCTTAATGTAGCCCGCATACTTCAAGGAAATCTCGATTTCCTCAATGATATGGCGGTCTAGCGGCTTCTCTGGCGCCTCAATGAACTGTAACAACGTTTGGTAGTCCACGTACGGCCGGCGCAGGAAGGCCGCCGCTAAGACACCATCTTGCAGGGGCTTATCGCCGTGACTTTCGACAAACGCATTGATCGCGTCGTTAGGCTTGATGCGAATCTGGTTCAATCGGTCGAGTTCCGCCTGCAAAGTGGCTTTCTTCGCCAAGAAATCCGCATAGCGTTCATCACTAATTAACCCCAATTCATGCCCTTTAGCCGTTAGCCGAAGATCAGCGTTATCGTGCCGCAAAATCAAGCGATACTCAGCGCGGCTCGTTAACAACCGATAGGGTTCCTTGGTGCCCTTCGTAACCAAATCATCGACCATGACCCCGATATACGCGTCAGATCGTTTTAAGGTGAATCCAGGCTTACCCAAAGCCCGCAAGCCGGCATTGATACCCGCTAACAGGCCTTGACCAGCGGCTTCTTCGTAACCCGACGTCCCGTTCGTTTGACCAGCCGTGAAGAGGTTCTTCAATGGCTTGGTTTCAAGCGTTGGTCGTAATTGGTAAGGCGAAACGACATCGTATTCAATGGCATATCCCGGCCGCATCATTTGCGCGTCTTCTAGGCCCTTGATGGAATGTAAAATCTTCTGCTGAACTTCTTCTGGCATGGATGTCGACAGACCCTGAACGTACCATTCATCAGTCTTACGGCCTTCTGGCTCCAAGAACAGTTGGTGCCGCGGCTTGTCCGCAAACCGCACAATCTTATCTTCAATCGATGGGCAATACCGTGGCCCCACGCCTTCGATGACCCCGGTAAACATCGGTGCCCGATCAAGGTTGGCTTTGATAATCTCATGCGTCTTTTCGTTGGTATACGTTAGCCAGCAAGACAACTGGTTTTTCAAGTCCAAATAGGCGCTGTCCGGTGTCGTAAAGCTAAAGTGGTTCGGTTCTACATCCCCCGGTTGTTCCTCAGTCTCATCGTAGTGAATCGTATTGCCGTCTACTCGTGGTGGAGTCCCAGTCTTGAACCGCTCTAAATCAAAACCGTACTTGGGTAAGTTGGCCGTTAACTTGGTTGCTGGTTGTGAATTATTCGGACCTGAAGAGTACATCAGTTCACCGATAATAATCTTCCCTCGAGCCGCCGTACCGGCCGCAATGACCACGGCTTTGGCACGGTAACGCGCTCCCGTATTGGTAATCACGCCTTGGCATTCCCCGTCTTCGACAATTAGGTCGTCCACGATTCCCTGACGCAACGTTAAGTTGGGTTCGCGTTCAATGGTGTGTTTCATTTCAGCATGGTAAGCGTGCTTATCTGCTTGGGCCCGCAATGCCCGCACCGCTGGACCCTTACCGGTGTTTAACATCCGCATCTGCACGTAGGTCTTATCAATGTTGCGGCCCATTTCGCCACCTAAAGCATCGATTTCGCGCACCACAATCCCCTTAGCTGGTCCCCCAACTGACGGGTTACATGGCATAAATGCGACCATATCAAGGTTAATCGTCATAAGTAATGTCCGATTCCCCATCCGCGCAGCCGCCAAAGCCGCTTCACTACCCGCGTGACCGGCACCCACGACAATGACGTCGTAGTCTTGCCCAGCGTATTCCTTTACTTCCGTCATGGTTCTTTTCCCTCCATGCCTAACCGCATCGTACGGCTAAACGCTTTTAAATTTTTCGGTTTAACACCTGCTACGCTTATTTACCCAAACAAAACTGGCTAAATAACTGATCGAGTAACTCGTCTTGGTAACTATCCCCGGTGATCTCACCCAGTAAGTCCCAAGCCCGCGTCATATCAATTTGAACCAAATCGACCGGCATCCCGGCCGCAATCCCATTTTGCACATCGTCTAACGCCGCGCTCGCTTGATGCAAGAGCCCAATATGCCGAGCATTGGTGACCATCACCGTGTTTTGACTGGACTCAATGCCCTCATCAAAGAACAGGTGAGCAATAGTTTCTTCCAATTGGTCCATCCCGGTACTTTGTAAAATGGACGTCTCAATGATGGGACTATCGCCGGCTACTTGCCGCACCGCTGCGAGATCCAACTGTAGCGGTAAGTCCGTCTTATTCAGAATTAAGATTCGCTGCGTATCCTGAGTGGCTGTCAATAAGGCTTCATCTTCCGCTGTCAGGGGTTCGCTAGCATTAAGCACTAACATCACCAAATCAGCCGTGTTAATGGCCTTACGCGAGCGCTCAACCCCAATTTTTTCAACCTTATCTGTCGTGTCGCGAATACCGGCGGTGTCGATGAGCTTCAAAGGAACGCCCTTGACGTTGACGTATTCTTCAATCACGTCTCGCGTGGTCCCAGCCACATCCGTTACAATCGCCTTATCTTCGTGCAAGAGGTGATTCAATAAACTACTCTTCCCCACGTTGGGCCGTCCAACAATTGCCGTTGCCAGTCCCTCACGCAACACTTTGCCTTGCTTGGCTGTAGCTAACAACGTTTTAATCTGTTGCTTGACCTCGTGGGCCTTCTCCAGCAGCATTTTAGTGGTCATGGTTTCAACGTCATCGTACTCGGGATAGTCGATATTAACTTCCACTTGGGCCAACGCATCGAGGATATCTTGCCGTAAATTTCGAATCAGCTTAGACAAATCACCATCTAATTGGTCTAACGCCACCTTCATTGACTTGTCGGTTTTAGCCCGAATTAAATCCATAACCGATTCCGCTTGGGTTAGATCAATTCGGCCATTGAGAAAGGCCCGCTTAGTGTATTCACCGGGTTCAGCTAACCGCGCGCCGTAACTCAAACACAGTTGTAAGATGCGATTCGTTGCCACGATCCCACCGTGACAGTTAATCTCAATAATATCTTCTTTGGTGTAGGTCTTGGGTGCCCGCATGACGGTCACCATCACCTCATCGACTTCATCACCCGTTTCCGGGTCCAAGATGTGCCCATAATGAATCGTATGGCTGCCAACTTGGGTTAAATCTGCCCCCTTAAAGAGCTTAGCGGCAACTTGAAAGACCTCTTCACCGCTCAAACGAATGATGGAAATACCCCCCTCACCAGGCGGCGTTGAAATTGCTGCAATCGTATCAAATTCTGTTGTGGTGACTGCCATGAGCCATCCTCCTTTTTTCTTCTGTCGGTTCTTATCAGGTTATTGACCCAGTCAAACATACCGGGCGTACCATTTAATGCCATAAAAAAAAGCACCTACTCCACGCCACCTAACAAGGGCGCGGATAAAGTACTTTCACTACTTTATCGGAAACATGATAAGAATGATTGTCTCAACTATAAGGGCATTCGCCCCATTTGTCAAACGAAACCTAAACCGGTTGAATGACCACTGCGCGGTGCGGTTCCTTGCCCGCTGAATAAGTCGTGACGTATTGATTTTTTGCGAGTACAGCATGAATTTGCTTCCGCTCAAATGACGGCATCGGGTCCAAATAAATCGGCTTACCTGAGGCGACGACTTCGCGCGCCGTATTATCTGCTAGCCGGCTTAACGTTGCGGCCCGCCGTTCCCGATACCCCGCCACGTCAAGTTCAATCTCAACGTGAGCGGCGCCGTGATGGTTCAAATATAACTGGGCTAAGCTCTGTAGCGCATTAATGGTGCGCCCGTGCTTGCCAATCAACAAGCCTTCCTTATCGGTGGTGAAGGCCAACCGAATTTGGCGATGAGCGCTACTCTCAAGGTCGAGAGTGACATCAATCCCTAACTGATCCACGATGGTGGCTAAATAGTCCTGGACACCCTCTATGGCCGCCTGACGTTGTTGCCGGCGCTCGGCTGGACTAACGCTGGGCTCAGCTGCGGCTGGTTCACTAGGCGCAGTTGCTTCCGCAGCCGCTTTGACCGGTGCTGCACTCGACGCCAGGTTCGCCGCTGATACTGGGGTTGAACTAGCCGCTGGCGTCATCGCTTTTAAGACCACGTCAACCTGCGCGTCACGGTGGCCAATTCCCAACCAACCCCTACGCGGCGTTGCAACCACCGTTACCGTCACCTGTTCGCGTGGCGCATTTAGCGTAGCTAGCCCAGCTGCGGTCGCTGCTTCAATTGTCTTCCCCGTAAAGATTGTCATCATCAATTCCTCCAGTATCATTTCACGTATCGTTCCGGTGTCCACTACGGACAATGCGTGTTTAGTATACCATGAATCCCCGATCAAGCCACTGGTTTCCGCCGCGCAGACACCACGGTTCTGCCTAAAATTAGCCAAAGAAAAACGCGCTAGCCTGCGCCAGCGCGTTAAAATGCATTTATGTTTAGGTTACTTGCGTTTACTTTGCTTGGCCCGCCGAATTGCTTTCTTAACGGTACGGTCATGCTGTGCCTTTTCCTTTTCCTTCGCATCCCGTTCCGCTTGAATCTTCCACGGATTTTGGATAAGAAGGGTTTGACCAACTTGGAAAACGTAGGAAACAGTCCAGTAAAGTGACAATGACGACGCCACGTTCATCGCGGTGAAGAACACCACAACGGGCATACCGACAATCATCATCGTGTTCATGGAGTTGGTCTCTGGTGCCGATTTAGTCGTCAACCACGAACTCAAGAACGTGGCCAAAGCAGCTAAGATTGGCAGAATGAAGTACGGGTCCTTGTGGCCTAATTGTAACCACAAGAAGGTCCCTGACCGCAAGACAGCTGTCCGCCAGATGGCTTGATACAGCGCCCAGATGATTGGTAACTGCACCAAGGCTGGTAAACAGCCCATCATCGGGTTAATGCCGGCTTCGGAGTACAGCTTTTGCTGTTCTGCCTGCAGCTTTTGCATCGTTTCACGGTCTTTAGACGAGTACTTCTTTTGTAAAGCCTTTAATTGGGGCTGAACTTCCTGAGTTTTGCGCATACTGCGCGTTTGGAAGATCATCAGTGGCATCAGGATCACCCGGATAATAATGGTGAAGGCAATGATACCGACACCATAACTACCGCCGAACAAGTGTGCCAACCAGATAATCGCCCGCGAGAAGTTCAAGACGATCAAGCCGTCCCAAATCCCGGTACTTTGATTGGTGATTGGTTTGTTGCTACAAGCGGAGAGGATGAACACTAAACTCACAATGCCCAGCATAAGTAGGGTACGTTTGTACTTTTTCACGTTTATTCCTCGCTATAATCGGAATCCAGCAGTTTTGCCAGCTTCAAGACATGAACCAAGCTACGTTTCGCATCGGTCATGGAAATACCATCAGCGCGGGGCCGAGCAATGACGAGAAAATCCACATCTTGTTTCAGATGAGGCTTTAACTCAAGCAAGCTCTGGCGAATCCGACGCTTCACCCAGTTACGGTGAACGGCGTTACCAATCTTCTTACCGACGGAAATGCCCACTCGGAAATGCGGTTGCTGTGGCTTTTCCATTGAGTACACCACGAATTGCCGGTTAGCGACTGAATTCCTGGTTTCAAAGACCTGCTGAAATTCCGCTTCTTTCTTAATGCGGTAAGATTTTCGCATGGTGCATCTCCAAAATTCTCACGATTTGTGAACAGTCCGCGCGGGATTGGGGTTCCAGTCCCCCCGCAGATAAAATAAAAAGACCACTGAACCATCAGCGGCCTATGCAGACAATACTTTACGTCCTTTTTGACGTCGACGTGCTAATACCTGACGGCCATTGCTAGTGCTCATCCGCTTGCGGAAGCCGTGTACACGTGAACGGTGACGTTTCTTTGGTTGGTAAGTGCGCTTCATTACATTGCCACCTCCTCAATATATTTTTGTAAGTTCTATCTGAATCAAGTTCAGACATACTAAATGCATTTCCTGAACATATTAGCATAAAAATCGCTAGATTGAAACAAGAACTTTGTTTTTCCAGAAAAAACTTGTCCCCGGTTAAATTTGTTTCATGCACTTTGCTTGTGGATAACTCTAAAATTGGAAACGGGTTATTCCGAACTTGCTAACCGAGTTGTCCACTGTTCCACAAGCTGTTTATTTTAAAAATTACGTTCTTGTTAATTCTGTGGATAACTTGTGAAACACTTGATATAATAACATTTTTAGCCAACACGTCCTTGTGGATAACTCAATTAGCAAGAAACTATCCACAGATCCTCCATTCCCTGTGGATAACTCAATCCACTTGTTGTGAAACAATTATGCACAGCTCAGAATAACCTGTGGAAAACTTTTTTTCTTCATGCTACACTAGATTTACGTTTTCGTTTAAGGGGCTTCGTGCGCCCAAACGAAATTAGGACGTAAACTAAAATAGGGGGAAACATCAGTGCCAGACATGTTAACTTTGTGGACTGATATTAAGGCGTTGTTTGAAGAAAACAACTCGAAGACAGCCTACGCGACTTGGATTGAAACCGCCAAGCCGATTGCCTTAGATGGCAACAAATTAACGTTGGAACTCCCATCACCCCTGCATCGCGATTACTGGACCCATCAACACCTGGACCAGCAATTGGTAGAATACGCATACCAAGCCGCTCACGAAGATATTCAACCCGTGTTGATTCTCGAAAATGAACGTCAGCAACAGGCCACCTTAAAAGCCAAAACCGCACCCGTTGCGGCTGGCGAACCGGTTGAACCGACACCCACGTTTATGAAAGAGACGGCGTTGAATTCCCGCTACACATTTGACACCTTTGTCATCGGAAAAGGCAACCAAATGGCCCATGCTGCGGCCTTGGTGGTCTCTGAAGAACCCGGCGTGATGTACAATCCGCTCTTCTTCTATGGTGGCGTTGGTCTGGGCAAGACCCACTTGATGCACGCGATTGGCAACAAAATGTTAGAAGATCGCCCCGATACCAAAGTTAAATACGTGACTAGCGAAGCCTTCACGAATGACTTCATTAATGCGATTCAAACTCGGACGCAGGAGCAGTTTAGACAGGAGTATCGTAACGTTGATCTGCTGCTGGTCGATGATATTCAGTTCTTCGCTAATAAGGAAGGAACCCAAGAGGAGTTCTTCCATACTTTTAATGCGCTCTATGATGATGGTAAACAAATCGTGCTCACCTCAGATCGCTTACCCAACGAGATTCCCAAGCTACAAGACCGGTTAGTTTCTCGGTTTGCTTGGGGATTATCCGTTGATATCACACCGCCAGACCTCGAAACGCGAATTGCTATTTTACGGAACAAAGCCGACGCCGATCAAATCGACATCCCCGACGATACATTAAGCTATATCGCGGGCCAAATCGACTCCAACGTCCGTGAATTAGAGGGGGCTTTAGCCCGCGTTCAGGCTTATTCGCAACTCATGCACCAACCAATTGCCACGGATTTAGCTGCCGAAGCCCTCAAGAGTCTGAACCTCGCCAATGCTAGTGACGCCGTGACCATTCCCGTGATTCAAGACCGCGTCGCCAAGTATTTTGACGTGTCGCTCAAGGATCTTAAAGGAAAAAAACGCAAGAAAGCCATCGTTATGCCGCGCCAAATCGCGATGTACCTCTCCCGTGAATTAACGGAAGCCTCACTGCCGCGGATTGGCAACGAATTTGGTGGCAAGGATCATACAACGGTGATTCACGCTTACGATAAAATTACGGAATCCCTTAAAACGGATCCTCAACTGCAAAAAGATATCGACAGCCTTAAAGATGACTTACGCCGTTAATCAGCGATCGCCACGGATCACACGGTTAAAAGTGACCAGACCCGTGACGATCTTTTGGTGACTAATTGCGGTATGATACGAGTAGGTCAGTCAACGGGTGTGGATAAATACCGGCAACCATCAAAGTTTTCCACAAGTTATCCACAGGTGGAAAACCGTGTCTGTTTGCTAGTTTCTCAAAGTTATCCACATAATTCACCGCTCTACTACGGCTACTGTTTTTTCTTTTAATTAAGTTAATCAATGCACCTAGAAAAGGAGAGTCTGTTATGAAATTTACCATCAACCGGGCAGCCTTCATTAAGGAACTCAACAACGTCTCCCGGGCAATCTCATCTAAAACTACTATTCCCATTTTGACTGGTTTAAAAATTGTGGCCAGTGACGCGGGGCTCTTATTAACGGGTTCCAATGCGGACATTTCAATTGAAACATTAATTCGTGCGGATAATCCAGATGTCGGCTTAACCATTAATGAACCAGGCTCAATCGTCCTAACAGCCCGTTTCTTTAGCGAAATCGTTAAACGACTTCCCGAAAAAGAAATGACGGTTGAAGTCAAAGACGGATTCCAAACCGAAATTACGTCTGGTGCTGCTGCTTTTAACATCAACGGACAAGACGCCAATAATTATCCCCATTTACCGGAAATTGATGCGGCTGATTCAGTTGTTTTATCTGGCGCCGTTTTCAAGGAACTCATTAGTCAAACCGTCATCGCGGTTTCTAATCAGGAAAGTCGACCAATCTTGACGGGGATTCACTTTGTCTTAAATGACAACCAATTTTTAGCCGTTGCTACAGATAGTCACCGATTAAGCCAACGACAAATTGAATTGCCAACACCTAGTGAGGCGTCATTTGATGTCATTATCCCCGGGAAGAGTCTGACCGAACTATCCCGGATGATTGGGGATGACGATGCGGATGTGAAGATGCAGTTCTCCGAAAATCAAGTGCTCTTCTTGTTGGGTGACACCTCGTTTTACTCACGACTCCTAGAGGGGAACTATCCAGACACCTCGCGGCTGATTCCTAAAGAATCATCTACAACGGTTGAATTCGAAGCCCCTGAATTATTAGCAGCAGTGGAACGGGCCTCTCTGTTATCCCATGAATCGCGGAACAACGTGGTCAAGCTCACGTTAACGCCAACTGATCACCAAGTCACAATCTTCAGTAACTCACCGGATGTTGGGAATGTTGAAGAAGAGTTAGCGCCCAAAGAAATTGACGGAGAGTCGTTGGAAATTTCCTTCAACCCTGATTATATGAAGGACGCCCTACATTCCTTTGGTCAAGCCACGATTCGCGTTGCCTTTACCTCAGCTTTGCGGCCATTTACATTGGTGCCAACGGAAGATACCAGTAATTTCATTCAGTTAATTACGCCAGTGCGGACGTTCTAGAAAATTTCACAAGCAATTTCACAAGCAGAATTCACAAACTTTGTGAGGCAAAAAACGCCGCGGTAATCAGCGCCTAAATGGTCGCTGGTGCTGCGGCGCTTTTTGTGGTGTAGTCTGGGTTAGTAGCCGCTAGATTCCGACTGAGGAAATCAGGAAATTTCGGCGACCCATCAATTAGTTGCGTGCGCAAAAACCAAGCCATCAGCGATTGTGGTGGTTAGCGCCAGAAAAAAACGCCAAAAATGAGTGATTTCCGCCATAATGGCGCTATTTTTAATTCTCAGCAGATTTACCGGCTTTTTACCAAAAATATCAAAAGGCCCTTAAATCGGCTGAGACGCTAAAAATAAGGTAGTCCATCTGTACCTTTTCATGAAAAAGCGGTATAATATAAGAGAAGAAAATTAAGGGGTGAAATTGTGAAAAAAGAAGTTTTCATTGAGACGCCCTACATCACTTTAGGCCAGTTACTCAAGGAAGAATCCGTTATCAGTACTGGCGGTCAAGCCAAATGGTATTTGCAAGAAAACACCGTAAATATCAATGACGAGCCAGATAATCGGCGGGGCCGCAAGCTGTATCCTGGTGATACAGTGGCAGTACCAGAGGCAGGATTATTTTTTATACGCTCAAAGCAGGGTGAATAATGTATTTGCAAGAGTTGCAGCTGCAGCAATTTCGAAACTATCCGACGGCTAAGTTAACGTTTGGACAGGGCATTAATGTCTTGTTAGGCGAAAATGCTCAGGGAAAAACCAATCTATTAGAGGCCATCTATGTACTCGCGTTGACCCGTAGCCATCGGACAGCCAATGACCATGATTTGGTTAATTGGCAAGCGAAGACGGCTAAGGTTAGTGGTCGGGTTGTTAAGGCTGCCGGGGCCGTACCCTTGGAGCTGACTTTTTCTCGGCAAGGTAAACGCGCGCGCGTCAATCATTTGGAGCAGGCCCGTTTGTCACAATATGTCGGTCAGCTCAACGTGATTTTATTTGCGCCCGAAGATTTAGCCATTGTGAAAGGCGCACCGACAGTTCGGCGGCGTTTTATGGATATGGAGTTCGGCCAAATGAATCCGCGTTACCTATACAACCTGAGCCAGTACCGGACGCTACTTAAGCAACGTAACCGCTACTTAAAAGATCTCCAACACAAGCAGAATAAGGATCTCTTGTTTTTGTCGGTGTTGTCAGATCAGTTAGCGGCATTCGGTGCCGAAATTATTGCCCAACGGTTGGCAATGCTGCAAAAGTTGGAACATTGGGCGCAGGCGATTCACGGGGAGATTTCGCAGCAACGAGAAGAATTGACGTTTCATTACGCCACTCAAGTTGCGGATGATCAGCTAACCGATGTGCCCACCATCACGGCGGCCTTGTCGGCACTGTATGCCAAGCAGCAAGATAAGGAACTTTACCAGGGCACGACCCTGGTGGGTCCCCACCGTGACGATTTGCATTTTCAGGTCAATGGTAAAAATGTGCAGACGTTCGGGTCGCAAGGTCAACAACGAACGACCGCGTTGAGCGTGAAATTGGCTGAAATTGATTTGATGAAAGAAGAGACCGGCGAATACCCGGTCTTATTACTTGATGATGTGCTTTCAGAATTGGATGATGCGCGCCAGACACACTTATTGACCGCCATTCAAGACAAGGTACAGACGTTTATTACCACCACCAGTTTGAGTGGGATTACCCGCCAACTGATTAAGGACCCAACCATTTTTCATGTGGCCGAGGGAACTGTGGTGGCCGACGCGGTGGACAGCGATGACCCCGCAGCATCAAAGGAGGATTAGGCAGTGGCAGACGAAAAAGAAACCAAAGCGCAACAAGCTCGTGAGTATGACGCCAGTCAAATTCAAGTCTTGGAAGGTTTGGAAGCGGTCCGGAAACGGCCCGGGATGTACATTGGCTCGACGAGTTCCCAAGGGCTACACCATTTAGTTTGGGAAATTGTCGATAACGGGATTGATGAGGCCTTAGCGGGCTTTGCCGATGAAATTCACGTGACGGTCAATCAAGATAACAGTATTACCGTTACTGATAATGGTCGGGGGATTCCAGTTGATATCCAAAAGAAGACGGGGAAACCCGCGCTGGAAACCGTCTACACCATCTTGCATGCCGGTGGTAAATTCGGCGGTGGCGGGTATAAAGTTTCCGGTGGTCTCCACGGGGTGGGGGCATCGGTCGTTAATGCGCTGTCTACCGACTTGGAAGTTCAGGTCATTCGTGGCGGGAAAAAGTATGCCATCGCCTTTGACCATGGTCATGTGAAGACGCCAATGCACGTGATTGAAGAGGGTCTACCCCAAGATCAGCACGGAACGATCGTGCACTTCTTGCCAGATCCAGATATTTTCCGAGAAACGACTGTCTTTGATATTAAGACATTGACGACGCGGATTCGGGAACTGGCCTTCTTAAACAAAGGCTTGCGGATTACTATCCGTGATGAACGGCCGGAAAAGCCAACGGAAGAAGATTTCCTTTACGAAGGCGGTATTCGGCATTACGTAGACTATTTGAACGAAAACAAAGAAACGTTATTTGAACCGCCAATTTACGTGGAAGGGCAAGAAAACGGTATTACGGTGGAAGTCGCGTTGCAATACACGGACGACTACCACAATAACCTCTTAACTTTCACCAACAACATCCACACCTATGAAGGTGGGACCCATGAAGAAGGGTTCAAACGGGCGTTGACGCGGGTTGTGAACGATTATGCCCGACAAAACAAGTTGATGAAAGATAATGAAGCCAATTTGACCGGGGATGATGTCCGTGAAGGGTTGACAGCGGTGGTTTCCGTGAAGCATCCGGACCCTCAATTTGAAGGGCAAACGAAGACCAAATTAGGGAATTCCGATGCCCGTACGGCTGTCGATCACACCTTTGCTGACCACTTCATGCGTTTCTTAATGGAGCATCCAGATGTTGCCCGGAAGATTGTGGATAAAGGGACGTTGGCGTCTAAAGCGCGGGTTGCTGCTAAACGGGCTCGTGAAGTGACGCGAAAGAAGAGCGGTCTGGAAATCAGCAATTTACCTGGTAAGTTAGCTGATAATACGTCTAAAGATCCCGAAATCTCTGAACTCTTTATCGTCGAAGGGGATTCTGCCGGTGGGTCTGCCAAGCAAGGTCGTTCGCGGCTAACGCAGGCCATTCTGCCAATTCGGGGGAAGATTTTAAACGTGGAAAAGGCCTCGATGGACCGGATCTTAGCAAACGAGGAAATTCGGTCACTCTTTACGGCCATGGGAACCGGGTTTGGTAATGACTTTGATGTGGCTAAGGCTAATTACCACAAGCTTATTATCATGACCGATGCCGATGTCGATGGCGCGCACATTCGGACGCTGTTGTTGACGCTGGTTTACCGCTATATGCGGCCATTATTGGATGCTGGTTTTGTCTATATTGCCTGCCCACCACTTTATCGGGTTCGCCAAGGTAAGATGCAACGGTACTTGGATTCTGATGAAGAATTAAAGGATTTGTTGGGGCAATTGCCACCATCACCAAAACCACAAATCCAACGGTATAAAGGGTTAGGGGAAATGGACGCGGAACAATTGTGGGAAACGACCATGAACCCAGAAAACCGGCGGCTCTTGCGGGTTGATGCGCAAGATGCCATCAATGCCGATCAAGTCTTTACGATGTTGATGGGCGATAAGGTGGCCCCACGGCGTGAGTTTATCGAAAATAACGCCACGTTTGCCGAACTGGATGTTTAGTTAAGAACGGAGGGTAACTAGTTGGCTGATCAAGATTATTTAGGCCGAGTCACTGACGTTGACCTGTCACAAACCATGCGGACATCTTTCTTGGATTACGCGATGAGTGTCATTGTGCAACGGGCCTTGCCGGATGTGCGGGATGGGTTAAAGCCAGTCCACCGCCGGATTTTATATGATATGCATGAATTGGGGATCACCCCTGATAAGCCATTCCGGAAATCTGCCCGGATGGTTGGGGACGTCCTCGGGAAGTATCACCCTCATGGGGATTCGGCCGTCTATGAATCCATGGTGCGGATGGCGCAAGACTTCTCGTATCGCTACATGTTGGTCGATGGCCATGGGAACTTTGGGTCCGTCGATGGAGATGGCGCCGCCGCTATGCGGTATACCGAAGCGCGGCTGAGTAAGATCGCGATGGAAATGTTACGCGATATCAACAAGGACACGATTGATTTTCAAGATAACTATGATGGTAGTGAACGTGAACCCGTGGTCTTACCGTCACGGTTCCCCAACCTGTTGGTTAACGGGGCTTCAGGGATTGCGGTCGGGATGGCAACGAACATTCCGCCGCATAACTTAACGGAAGTCATCAGTGCCTTGCACATTTTGATGAAGAACCCAGATGCCAGCTTGGCTGATTTGATGGAAGCTTTGCCAGGACCAGACTTTCCCACTGGTGGGATTGTTATGGGTAAAGCGGCTATTCGGCGGGCTTACGAGACTGGTAAGGGCACCATTACCTTGCGGGCCAAGGTGGACATTGAAGAAGAAAAGAATGGCAAGCAACGGATCGTGGCAACGGAAATTCCGTACATGGTCAACAAAGCCAAATTGATTGAACGAATCGCCGAACTGGCACGAGATAAGCGAATCGAAGGCATTACTGATGTCAACGATGAAACCGACCGGACTGGGATGCGGATTGTGATTGACGTTCGGCGGGATGCCAGTGCCGAAGTCATCTTGAACAATTTATATAAGATGACATTGATGCAGACCTCTTTTGGGATCAATATGTTGGCCATCGTCAACGGTGCGCCCAAGGTTCTGGGACTCAAAGCCATCTTGCAATACTACTTGGAATTCCAGTTGGAAGTTATCCGCCGGCGGACTGAGTTTGATTTGCGTAAGGCCGAAGCCCGAGCTCACATCCTGGAAGGGTTGAGAATCGCGCTGGACCACATTGATGAAATCATTACGATTATTCGTCAATCGCAAACGGCTGACGTTGCCAAGCAAGAACTGATTACACGTTTCAGCCTGTCTGACAAACAATCGCAAGCCATTTTGGATATGCGATTGGTTCGTCTGACCGGTTTGGAACGGGAAAAGGTTGAAAAAGAATACGCGGACGTGATGGCTAACATCAAGGACTACAAGGAAATCTTGGTGTCTAAAGAACGGCAACAGGCCATCATTTACGAAGAATTATTGGAAATCCAAAACAAGTTTGGGGACGATCGGCGAACCGAATTGATGGTCGGCGAAGTTCTCAGCTTGGAAGATGAAGACTTAATCGCTGAAGAAGACGTTGTGGTGTCATTGACGCACAATGGCTATATCAAGCGGTTACCAACGTCTGAATTCAAGGCCCAAAACCGTGGTGGTAAAGGGGTTCAAGGCATGGGCGTTCACGATGATGATTTCATCGAACACCTGGTGGCGACGTCCACGCATGACATGCTCCTGTTCTTCACGAACACCGGGAAGGTCTACCGGATGAAGGGGTATGAAATCCCTGAATACGGTCGGACGGCCAAGGGAATTCCAGTGATTAACCTACTGGGCATCAACAATAATGAACACGTTCAGGCCGTCATTAACGTCGCTAACCCTGGCGAAAATGATAACCGGGATCTGTTCTTTACGACGGTGCAAGGGACGGTTAAACGGACACCAGTGGACGAATTTGCTAATATCCGGAGTAATGGTCTCAAAGCCATTAACCTGAAAGAAGACGATGAATTGATTGATGTCGACATTATTAATGCCGATGCCAATATGATTATCGGGACGCATTTAGGTTACGCAGTGAGCTTTGCGGCTACCGACGTCCGCTCGATGGGCCGTTCGGCTACCGGGGTTCGCGGGATTCGTTTGCGCGAACACGATTACGTGATTGGCGCGAGTGTCTTGAAGCCTGACAGTAAAGTGTTTGTCATCTCCGAAAAGGGCTATGGGAAACAAACGGCCGCTGCTGAGTACCCAATTAAGGGCCGTGGCGGTAAAGGGATCAAGACGGTGAATGTCTCGACTAAGAACGGGCCATTAGCTGGTTTGACGACTTTAGATGGTGACGAAGATATTATGTTAGTTACCAATAAAGGGGTCATGATTCGCTTTAGCGCATCTGACGTGTCTGAAACGGGTCGGGCAACCTTAGGAGTTCACCTGATTCGTTTAGCTGATGATACTGCTGTGGCCACCATGGCGAAGGTCGCTAAGGAAGACGAAACGGCTGACGAAGCACCAGTAGTTGATGGCGAAACACCGGCCACAACTGATGGGCCAGTCGTCCCTGAATCAGACGATCCAACTGAAGCTTAATTAATAGTGAAACGTGGGACTTTGCCAAAAGCTGGCAGAGTCCTTTTTTTGGTTTTCATTCTTTTGGTTTAGTGTGACTAAGTCGGTTACTTTTGGCTGTGATTGCCCGCCCGCTGGTCGCGACAAATGGGCTGGAACGTACCGGACACGACTTTAAGCCAAGCAGATCACTTGTCTT
>OMJG01000445.1_pt1 | contig 31299 bp, 26 predicted proteins | sample 1646431 | NCBI WGS metagenome assembly OMJG01 (sample SAMN03771674, study PRJEB25209) | food metagenome | isolation source: Cotija cheese | place: Mexico:Jalisco,Michoacan | collected 2011-12-12
ACTCTTTCCCTACACGACGCTCTTCCGATCTCATACCCCCGTACGCGCTGTTGCGTGCGGTGCCCTTCCCCCAAGGAAGTGCGCGAATTATCGCGCAAGTGCCATATTTATCGAGCCAGTACGGTATTCAGATTGCGTACTTCGTCGAAGCGAGCTGCCGCGTCGGCCCAATTGACCACGTTCCACCAGGCCTTGACATAATCCGGGCGAACGTTGAGATAATCCAGGTAGTAGGCGTGCTCCCACAGATCCAGGAGAATCAGGGGAAATACGGTGACGGGGAGATTGCCCTGGTGATCGTACATCTGCAGGGTCACGAGCTTCTCGCCGAGTGAATCCCATGCGAGCACAGCCCAGCCGGAGCCTTGGATGCCGGCGCACATCGAAGCGAAATACTTCTTGAACCCCTCGAAGGAACCGAATTGGTCGTCGATGGCTGCACGGAGCTCGCCCTCTGGTTCCTGACCGTCCGCTGGAGCCATGTTCTTCCAGAAAATGGTGTGGTTCTTATGGCCTGCGAGGTTGAACGCCAGATTCTTCTCGAAGAGGTTGGAGTTCTCCACGTTGCCTGATTCGGCGGCGTCGTGAATCTGTTCCAGTGCCTTGTTCGCGCCGGTGACGTAGGTCTGATGATGCTTGTCGTGGTGAAGCTCCATGATCTTCCCCGAGATAAACGGCTCCAGCGCCGAGTAGTCGTAAGGAAGTTCCGGCAAAGTATATTCTGGCATATCGCTCCTCCTGATCTGCAGATCGGGTAGTTTCCCCGTAACTGAATATGTATCGAATGTGTAGCTGCCTGCGGGAGTCGGACCTTTTCGGCTCCTGTTCAACCAGCTTAGTCCCGTTTGGAAAAGCCGATTTGGAGTTGTGCTTACAGAATGAGTGATATACAACACAAACGGCGCTGAAGCCGAGCACTGGTGCTATTTCCGTATCTTCCAGCGGCCCAGACGGGATGCTGGACGCTTGACAATCTGATGGCACGTCCCCCCGCGGTGCTGTCTCCATGTGGTTTCCGGAGATATGCACAAGGCACGAGATGTGTCCGCGAAATGGTGTTGCGGACGCGTCTCGTGCCGAAATGTGCGGTGAGCGTCTGATGCTACCGACGGTCAGCGTTGCCTTGCGGATGCAGAAGCTTTCTTTCCTGCCGGACGCTTGCGCAACGGTGCCAGTTGGAAGACCTCATCGGAACGTTGTGCGACTTCGGGGCTGTGCGTGACGATGATGACGCACTTGCCGTGTTCATGGGCGAGATCTCTGAAGATATCCATGATGTCGTTCTGCGTGTTGAGATCCAGATTGCCCGTGGGCTCGTCGGCGACGATGACCTCCGGCTCATAGCTCAGCGCGCGGGCGATTGCGACGCGTTGCTGCTCGCCTCCGGAAAGGTGAAGAATGCGTTCGTTCGCATATTCTGCAGGCAGATGGACCTCACTGAGCAGTTCCTCGGCTATCTTCTTTTTCGATTCGTCGAATTTCTTGCCCGAGGCGTCCATCGACAGGATGATGTTCTCGCTCACAGTAAGCGAGGGGAGCAGATTGAAGCTTTGGAAAATCACGCCGATGTCATGGCTGCGGAAGTCATAGCGATTCTGTTTCGCCAAATCTTTTCCCTGGTAGACGACCTGTCCTTCGGTTGGTGAGGCCAACCCGGAAATGAGCGAAAGCAGGGTGGTCTTTCCTGCGCCTGAAGGGCCCGTTATCGAATACACGGTGCCGCTGTTGAATGAGTAGCTGATGTCGTGAAGCACCTTTTTGCCGCCTTTGGTGTAGGCGTAGGAGACCTTCCTCAACTCCAGCGTGGCGCTCTTGTCGGATGTGTCGTCTTTCGACGTTCTGGCAGGGTTCTCGCTGGCGTGTGTATGGGTTGCTGTGGAATCTGTGGTTGAACTCATGATGCTGTCCTTGTTGAGATGAATACGTGTTCCGCGGAATGCCGGTGAAAATGCTGAATGCTGTCGGGTTCCACTCCATGCCGCGCGTTCTTCTTATATCTGTGTGGAGCCAGGGGGGTGGAGCAATCGGGGGGAAGGTGGTTTAGGATCGGTCTGCAAGTATCTGGAGCGGTTCGTATCGCATGACGAATATCACGCCGACAAGAGCCGATAGCAGAGTCAGACCCAAACCTATCAACACGAGTTGGCCGACCATCGAGAGGCTGACGGTGGAGTTGATGGACGATACATAGCTGACCGCCCTGGTGCCTATACGACCTGGACCGCCGTTGCTCTGCGAGGGTGCGGCCTGAGTGGTAGAGCCGGAATTGCCGCCTGTATTCGAGCCGCTGTTCGAGCTGCTGCCGGAACCGTTGGGTCCAGCCCCACCCTGCATGCCTCGGCCGAACTGAGCCTGCTGGCTGCTGCTTTCGCTCTCCTGCTGGGCGACCTGGCTGGCAAGCAGCTGGTTCGATACGGGAAGCGAGGTCGCGGCTCCGGCTATCGCGCCGATGCCGAGTCCGACCATCGTGACAATCAGCAGCTCGATGGCGAACTGGGCTGCGACCTTCGTCTTCTTCACACCCATGGCCGTCAGCACGCCCACCTCGTATTTTCGTTCCCTGACGTTGAAGAGGCTGAGCACTATGAGGACGACAGCGCCGACACCCAGCACGATGAGCAGCAGCGTCAGAGCGAATTGCGAGAGGTTGTTCAACGGGACCAGACTGGATTCGTATTCCTCGACATCCGAGGAGGACACAGCATAGTCGCTGCTCAGCCCTGCCTTGGTGGCCTGGGTTTTGAAGCTCGTGTAGTCGCTTTTGTTGCTGAATACATAGGTGTAGCTGATCTGTGCGGCGGCGGACGTGGAGCTGGTGCCGGATGAGTCGGTGGTCGTGAGTGTGCTGGAGGCGTCGAGTCCGAGAGCCTTCAGCGTCGCCACGGAAGTGTAGATGGCGTTTGCCGGATCACTGGCCGTGGATGAATTGCCCGGGCCGCCGGTGGAGCCGCTGGTCTCCGTGGAGTTCTTGTAGATGCCGACGACCTTCAGCGTGTAGGTCTTGCTCGAATCGCTGGGATTCGCCGCCGTTATCGTGCTGCCAACCTTCAGGTTGTTGAAGTCGGCGAGTGATTTGGAGATGATGACCTCGTTATCGTCGGTGGCGTCATAGCCGAAGACTTCACCGGAGGTCATCGTGAAACTGCCGTTGGAAGCGTTCTTCACGGCCTGGTCCGAGGAGAATCCGACCAGTTGGAAATCCCCGGAAATCGTCGTCGCCCCCATGCCGCCACCCATGCCGCCACCCATGCCGCCACCGGGCCCTTGTTGAGCATCGGCGTTCGATGATTCCGAACTGGAGCTTGAGTTGTCGCTGGAGGTTGTGGAGACCGCCTGGAAGGAATCGGTTTTCGCCAGTGATGACGTTTCCGTGTAATACGACGAGGCCACCGAGCTCAGCTTGGCGTACTTCTGATAGTCACTCAGCTTGAGTTCCTTGTCGCTGAGCGCCTCGCGGATTGCGCTGAAATCAGGCCGAGCGTCGGTGGTTGATGAACCACTGGTGTTGGAGGCACTGATGAGCTTGCTTCTGTCGACGCTGATCTGACCGGTAACGCTCGTGTTCTCAAGTCCGGTCTCCCTTGCGGAGTTGGCCGCCTGGCGTATCGACAACCCGATTGTGGCCGCAGCGGCGATGATGGCCACGATGATGGCGATGAGTATGTTGCGCCCTTTGTTGCGTATAACGCTTTTCCAAGCATTCTTGAACACGAACATTGCAATCCTTAATCGTTTGTGTGAAGTGGACGGGTCAATAGCCGTATCTGCACCGGCCCGTACTGCACAGTAAACTGCACGGCCGTGGCAGAGTTCTGTGTGGGTTCTGCGATTGTTCTGCGGTATTTCTGAAAGACAGCTGTGAATCCTTTACCGAAAGTGGTAGTGCTCCGTGCAGGCGACACAGCGACCCGGTGCTTGGGCGTCGCTTGGATAGAGTTAAGGCATGCCCATATATTCTGAAATACTCGACAACCCCAAGGCGGACCGGATACGCAAGGTCAGCGATCTGAGTTCACGAAAACGCAGGGAGGAGTATGGGCGGTTTTGCATCGAAGGCCCTCAGGCGGTGCGTGAGGCCATCGTCAACCGGGCGGAGATCATCCAGGACATCTTCGTTCAGGTCAAGGAGGACGATGGGCAGATGCAGGTGGTGTCCCCATTGGTCGAACAGTTGCAGGAGCTGTCCCAGGAGTCGGACATCTACGTCCACCAAGTCACCGAGAGGGTGATGCACCGCATCAGCACCGACAGCCAGGGCATCGTGGCCGTTGCTGAATCGGAAGCCATGCATCCGAAGGCATCCGCGCTGACATTGCGAGACCATGCAATGATCGCGGCGTTCTGGCAGATCAGGGACCCGGGCAATGCCGGTACCGTCATCAGGTCGGCCGACGCTTCCGGGTGCGATGCGGTGATATTCGTCGACGAATGCGTGGACCCGTTGAATCCGAAAGTGGTGCGTTCCACCGTGGGGTCGCTGTTCCACATTCCAGTGGTGATGATGGGCAGCGAAGACTTCTTTACCTGGACGAAGCAGCTCGGCGCACAGGTGAGTGCGGCCGATGTCTACGGAATCGAAGGCAGACCGTCCTTGCAGCTTCCCGAATTCATCGATCGCGAGGTATCCATGTCGTCCTCCGATGTGAGTCCGCAGGCCTTTCTCTTCGGTAACGAGGCCCGGGGTCTGCCGGAACGCATACTCAGACAGGTCGATCGCACGGTATTCATACCGATGTACGGCAAGGCCGAATCGATGAATCTGGCGACGAGTGCAGCGATTCTTCTGCACACCGTGGCTATGTCGAGTCACTTTGAAAGAATCTGAAGTCGGTAAACGCTGAAAAAAGGCTGTTTCTGAGGTCACTTGGTAGACAGACTCAGGGGTAGATGAACTCAGGGGACAGATGAAGGAAGGTCCAAGTTGGCAAATGAAGTGACGTTCGACGCCGAGATGGTTTCTGATCAGGTCGCACTCGGCATCAGCAAAATCCGGGAAGCCTCCGACTTGCAGGAGTTGAAGGCTTTGCGCTCGCAGTACGCAGGCGCGGATTCCGCCATGACCCACGCAAGCAAGGCCATCGGTTCCTTGCCGAAGGAGCAGAAGAAGGATGCAGGCAAGCTCATGGGGGAGCTGCGTGCCAACTTCGGTCGTGCATTCTCCGCCAAGGAGCAGGAGCTCAGTGAGGCCGCCCAGGCCCAGGCATTGGCACAGGAAAGCGTCGACATGACACTTCCCGTGAATCGGCGTCCTCTGGGCGCTAGGCACCCCTTGGCGAAGCTGCTTGAGGATGTCGAGGACTTCTTCGTGTCGATGGGCTGGCAGATTGCCCAAGGTCCCGAAGTGGAGGCCGAATGGTATGACTTCGATGCCCTCAACTTCGGTCCCGATCATCCTGCCCGACAGATGCAGGACACCTTCTACGTCAAGGGAAACCAGGCGAAGGACGCGGCAGGATTCGTCGGTTCCAACATGGTCATGAGAACCCACACCTCGCCGGTGCAGGCGCGCTCCCTGCTGCAGCGCGGCGTGCCCCTGTACGTGGCCTGCCCGGGAAGGGTGTTCCGTACGGACGAGCTGGATGCCACCCACACCCCGGTATTTCATCAATGCGAAGCCATAGCGGTGGACAAGCATCTGACGATGGCCGATCTCAAAGGCGTGCTGGACAAGCTTGCCGTTGCGATGTTCGGAGAGGGAGCCAAAACGAGACTGCGCCCCTCGTACTTCCCCTTTACCGAGCCGAGCGCGGAGATGGATCTGTGGTTCCCCGACAAAAAGGGCGGCCCGGGATGGATCGAGTGGGGCGGATGCGGGATGGTGAATCCCAATGTGCTCAAATCGGCTGGCATTGATCCCGATGTCTATTCGGGTTTTGCCTTCGGAGTGGGTATGGAGCGCACCTTGCTGCTGCGTCATGACATCAACGACATGCATGACTTGGTCGAAGGCGACGTGAGGTTCAGCGAACAGTTTGTTATGGGGGAGTGATTACACCATGCCTATGGTTGATATTGATTGGTTGTCGGACCACGTCGAGCTGAAGAAGGACCTGAGCTACGAACAGCTCGCCGCTGATCTCGTTCGCGTCGGTCTGGAAGAAGAGATGATTCACCGTTCCTCGGTGACCGGTCCCATCGTGGTCGGGTATGTCGTGGATGCCACGCCTGAACCGCAGAAGAACGGCAAGACCATCAACTGGTGTCATGTCGATGTCGGCGACGCCTTCAACGACAAGGACGAGCAGGGCAACTCTGTTCCTCGCGGAATCGTCTGCGGCGCCCCGAACATGGCAGCGGGCGAAAAGGTGGTCGTCACACTTCCGGGAGCCGTGCTGCCGGGTGACTTCCGCATAGAGCCGCGTAAGACATACGGACACGTTTCGGACGGCATGTGCGCCTCGGAACGTGAGCTTGGCATCGGAGACAGCCACGACGGCATCATTCTGCTGCGCGAACATGGTTTCACCGCAGAGGAATACGAGGCGCTGAAGCCCGGAGACGACGCGATCAGCCTGCTGCATCTCAACAATCCGATTCTGGAGATCAACATCACCCCGGATCGCGGATATGCCTTCTCGTACAGAGGCATCGCCCGGGAGTATAACAATTCCACAGGTGCCGTGTTCACGGACCCGGTGAAGCGCCTGAACTCCTTGATTCCTGATATCGCTGCCGCAGAAGTCGAGCCTTCCTACGTGCCTGATGTCGATGTGGAGATCGAGGACGACAATCCGATTCACGGTGTGATCGGCTGCGACCGCTACTACGCTCGCGCGATTCATCACGTCGATACCGCGTCGCGGACTCCGAACACCATGAGACGCAGGCTGATTCGTGCGGGCATGCGGCCGATCTCACTGCCTGTCGACGTGACCAACTACGTGATGATGGATCTTGGCCAGCCCCTGCATGCCTATGATCTCGACGCCATAGAAGGCCCGATTGTGGTGCGTCGCGCCCGCGAGGGCGAAGAGCTCGTCACTCTGGACGGCAAATCCCATACCCTGAGTGTGGAGGATCTCCTGATCACCGATTCGCCAAACGGCGAGCGTGCATCCAGAATCCTCGGTATCGCGGGAGTTATGGGTGGCCAGTATGGTGAGGTCACCGACGAGACCACCAACATTCTTATCGAGGCGGCGCATTTCGATCCGATCTCCATCGCACGCTCGGCGCGTCGGCACAAGATTCCCTCCGAGGCTTCACGCAGGTTCGAGCGAGGTGTGGACACCAGGCTTCAGCCTGCCGCAGCGCAGGAAGCCGTGGAATTGTTGAGCAAATACGGTTCCGGTTCGGCTTCCCATTCGCCAAAGGACCTGAACAACACCGTCAAGCCGAAGGATATTCTCTTCAAGGCGAGCGAGGTCAAACGTCTTGCGGGACTTGACTGCGAATTGAACCGGATATCGGAAGTGCTGATCGATATCGGCTGCCGGGTCGGTGGCGGCGGCAACGGCGAGTTCACCGTGGCGCCTCCAACATGGCGACCTGATTTGACCGAGCCATGCGACCTGGTCGAGGAGGTGGCTCGTCTGATCGGATACGACAATATCCCCGTCGTGGTGCCTTCCGCTCCGGTGTTGGGCAACAGTGGTCTGACCCCGTTCCAGCTGCGTCATCGGTGGGTTGCGAACACCCTTGCCGAATCCGGACTGGTGGAGACCTTGAGCTATCCCTTCGTCGGTGACGAGGACTTCAAGGCCTTCGCTCTTGAGGCCGAGACCGTTCACGGGAACAGCGTGCAGCTGGAGAACCCTCTTGCCGGTGACCGTCCCTATCTGCGTCGCTCCTTGCTGATGACGCTCGCCTTGACCGTGCAGCGCAACATTCGACGAGGTTTGCAGAACGTCGGCATCTATGAACTCGGACGTGTGTTCCTCTGGGACCCTCAGGCCCCTGCGATTCCGGCGCTTCCAGGTGGAGTGCGTCCTTCGGATGAGCAGCTTGCCGCACTTGATGCGGGGCTTCCCGAACAACCGGAACACGTTGCGGCGATTTTCACCGGCAACGCGGAGGACGCGGGCTGGCTTTCGCAGAAACGTCCCGTTGACTGGACCGACGCAGTGGAGGCCGTTGAACGTGTGTCCAAGCGGCTAGGGGCCCGGTTGAGCCTGCAACAGCCGGCTTCAGGCGAAAGCGACCCGTCATGGCATCCCGGTCGCAGCGCCCGAGTGCTGCTGCCTGACGGGAGCGTCGTCGGAACCGTCGGAGAGTTCCATCCCGAGGTGAACGCCGCCTTGGGACTGCCTGCTCACAGTGCCGCCTTCGAGCTCAACCTCACGGCCATATTCTCGGCTTTGGACGATTCGCCTGTCCAGGCCAAGGCGATATCGACATTCCCTCCCGTGCATCAGGATCTGGCGTTCACAGTTCCCGAGGCTCTCAGCGCTCAGGAGCTGCAGGATACGATCGTCAAAGCCGCTGGCGACGACCTTGAGTCCATTGAACTCTTCGATGTCTTCACCGGCGATCAGCTCGGCAAGGATAAGAAGTCGCTGGCGTATGCGGTAACATTCCGCTCACCAGTGAAAACACTGGGTGCGGATGACAGTGAGGCGCTGCGTAGTGTAATTGTTGAGGCAGCAGAGCAATTGGGCGCCCAACTCAGAGCCTGAACAATGGAGGAGGCAGCTACGAACGAGAACAACAGCAACGAGGGCTTGCAGCCGGATTCCGATATGCAACAGTCGGGACCCGAGCGTATTCCCGGATCTTCGCCACTGCCGAATCAGCCTCTTGGCGACGCAGACCCCGGTGAGGGGGCACCTTCCTCCGGCGGCGACTCCGCGCGAAAAACGGAGCCGGCACAGTCCGCTCCTGAATACGGAGAGCGGGCCACACCTGAATACGGTGCTTTGAAAAGCCAGTATCCCGGCTGGAATCCCTATGTGTACGGGCAGCCGGAACCTGAACGAAAGGATGCCGAGACGCAGCAGCATGCGACCTCGGCAAACCCTTTCACAGGGCTTCACCGTCCTTCCGGGACAGGGGAATCATCCAACGGCACCAGCAGTCAGCAGGCCGGGAGCAATCATCCGGGTTTCAACCCGGCAAGTCTCAATCCTGGCGGCGGCCAATCGCGAATGAGCGGAGGAAAAGGTCAGCCGCGTTTTCTGGGCGGGGTGAATCTTGATGACCCGAATCAAAACCCCGTGTACGGCAGGTGGGATCCCTACGCGGTAATCTCATTCATCACGGTGTTCTTCATGGCGTTGCCGATTTTCCCTCTTATCATCGGCATCATCGCCATCTATCGGACCACGGTGTTCTATATGAAGGGCAGAGGTCTGGCCATCGCCGCGGTGGTGATAGCCATCATCGAACTCATCACGCTGGCCGTGATGATGTATTTCGGCATAAGCACCGACGAGCTCATATCCATGCTGCAGAGCTGGGCCGCCTCGAACTCCGGTTCAGGGACGTCCTTCTCCGCCTGACGACTCCCCAGGGATGTGGCGAACAAGCGACACGCGCTTTGCATAATTATGCATAACTGTGCATAACGAGTATGCTCAATCACAACGAAGGCGCTAGGGCCGGTAGGCTCAAGCGCTCATCACGCATTTGATTGGGAGTTGGGATGTCGCAATATACGGTTGCCGTCGCAGGTGCGACGGGTTATGCAGGCGGTGAGGCTCTGAGAATCCTCGCCGCCCATCCGGATTTCACGGTGACCTGCGTCACGGGACATTCATCGGTCGGCGAGCCTCTGTCAAAGCACATGCCCCACATTCCGCAATTGGGCAATCTGGTGGTTCAGGACACCATCGCGGATGTGCTTAACGGGCACGATGTCATCATCCTGGCACTGCCTCATGGCGCTTCCGGCAAACTCGCAGCGCAGCTTGACCCGCAGTCGGTGGTCGTGGATCTGGGAGCGGACCACCGCCTGGAACGTCAGGAGGCGTGGGATAGCTACTACGGCGGCGAGTTCTACGAACACTGGACCTATGGCATGCCCGAACTGATACTTGGCAATGCCATGGAGGGCGGCTATACGCGTCAGCGCTCCAAGCTTCCGGGAGTCAGGCGAATCGCTGGACCGGGATGCAACGTCACCGCAGTGACCTTGGCATTCCAGCCCGCCGTCGCCACCGGACTCGTCGATATGCACTCGATCGTCGCCAATCTGGTCGTCGGGTACTCCGGGGCCGGGAAAAACCTCAAGCGCACCAATCTGCTGGCCGCCCAGGCTTTCGGCTCCGCAACACCATACGGCGTAGGTGGCTCGCATAGGCATATTCCCGAGATATTGCAGAATCTCGGTCATGCGGCGACGGCGTCGGATGGCGGCAAGGATATGGCGATGTCGTTCACTCCGGTGCTGGCGCCAATGGCAAGGGGCATCCTTGCCAGCGTCGTGGCTCCTCTGAGCGAGCGAGCCCTCGGGCTCAGCGACGATGCGATTCACCTGATCTGGGAACAGGCGTATGAAGGTCAGGACTTCATCCAGGTGCTTCCCGCAGGAGTCATGCCCGCCACCGCGGACGTCGTAGGGTCCAACGCAGCCCATATCCAGGTTGCCGTGGACAGGAGATCACATACTTTGCAGGCCTTCGCCGCAATCGACAATCTGAACAGAGGCACCGCAGGGCAGGCGGTGCAGTCCTTGAACATCGCCATGAATCTGCCCGAAATGAACGGTTTGACCATGATAGGAGTAGCGCCATGAGCGTCACATATGCCAAGGGATTCGAAGCTGCCGGTGTTTCGGCAGGCATTTCCGCACACGAAGGCAAAAAGGATCTGGCGCTCGTCGTCAACCAGGGCCCTCTACATGCGGCGGCAGGCGTGTTCACCTCGAATCGCTTCTGTGCGGCACCGGTGCAATGGTCACGAAAGGCCGTCGTCGACGGGAGTCTGCACGCAGTGGTCATCAACTCCGGAGGAGCGAATGCCTGCACGGGGGAGGCCGGATACCTGCAATCGGCAAAAACCGCAGGCGCTGCCGCCACACAGCTCGGTCTGGCGCCGCAGGAGGTCGCGGTGGCATCGACAGGACTCATCGGCGAGCTTCTGCCGATGGACAATGTGCTGCAGGGTGTGGAACACGCATTCTCCCATCTAGCTGACACCGAGAATGCCGGCTCGGACGCGTCATACGCGATTATGACCACCGACACCGTGCCCAAGACCGTCACTCTGGACGGTACCGGGTATCGCATCGGCGGCATGGTCAAGGGCTCAGGCATGATCGCACCGCAATTGGCCACGATGATCTGCGTGATCACCACGGATGCGGCAATCGACGCCGCTCAGGCCGAGGAGGCTCTGCGCCAAGCCACCTCAGCGAGTTTCGACCGTATCGACGTGGACGGATGCATGTCCACCAACGACACCGTGCTGCTGCTGGCATCGGGTGCCTCGGATGTTCAGCCGGATATGGCCGAGTTCTCGGCTCTCATTCGCGAGGCCTGCACCACGTTGGCTCGGAAGATTGTCGGGGACGGGGAAGGTTCCTCGCACGACATCAACGTGACCGTCAAAGGCGCCACAAGCGAGGACGCGGCTCTGATCTGCGCGAGGGCCATAGCCGGAGCCAACCTGCTCAAATGCGCCATAGCTGGCAACGACCCGAACTGGGGCCGTGTGGTGTCTTCGCTGGGCACCGTGCCGCAGGCGACGGCTCCCTACGATCCGAATAAGGTCACCGTGGAAATCAACGGCGTCAAGGTCTGTGACGGCGGCAAGCCGGGTGAGGCGCGTTCCCTGGTCACCATGAACGAGCGCGAGGTCGACATCACCGTAGACCTGCATGAGGGCAAGGCTCAGGGAACCATTTGGACGGACGACCTCACGCATGACTATGTGCAAATAAACTCTGAATACGAGTCGTGATCGCCGCGATGCGCATCATGGTTTCGGCGAGCAGATCGGCCGAGGCATGATGGCTGATTCGGGTATTGAGCTTTGAGGTAACAGGAACAGAGGTTTGTTATGACACCAGTCAAGGGACCGGGTTTTCACTTCGATGTGCATACCGATCTTCGTGCCGATCAGAAGGCGGAGGTGCTCATCGAGGCCCTGCCGTGGCTTGAGGAGTTCTCAGGCCAACGGGTCGTCATCAAATACGGGGGCAACGCGATGGTCGATGACCATCTCAAGCGCTGCTTTGCGGAAGACATGGTGTTTTTGCGACAGGTCGGGCTTCATCCTGTGGTCGTGCACGGTGGCGGTCCTCAGATTTCGAGCATGCTCAAGGCTCTGGGCATCAAATCCGAATTCAAGGGGGGTCTGCGCGTGACCACGCCCGAAGCGATGGATGTGGTGCGCATGGTGCTGACGGGCAAGGTTTCCCGTGAACTGGTGGGCCTGATAAATTCACACGGGCCATATGCCGTCGGGCTGTCCGGAGAGGACGGGGCGCTGTTCTCCGCGATGCAGCGCAAGCCGATCATCGACGGGACCGCCACGGATATCGGACTGGTCGGTGACGTGGTCAGCGTCGATGCCTCCGCGGTGGAAGACATCATCAATGCCGGACGCATCCCCGTGGTGTCATCCGTTGCGCCGAACGAGGACGATGCCACGCAGGTACTCAACGTCAACGCCGATTCCGCGGCTGCGGCACTCGCCGCCGCGTTGGGGGCACGCAAATTCCTCATACTCACCGATGTAGACGGGCTGTATGCCGACTGGCCGGACAAGAATTCCTTGATCGGGCGCATCGGCGTGGAGAATCTCAGGGATATGTTGCCTGACCTGGAATCAGGGATGAGACCGAAGATGGAAGCGTGTGTGCGAGCATTGGACGGGGGAGTCGAGCAGTCTCACATCATTGACGGCCGCAAGCCGCACTCACTGCTGAATGAAATCTTTACGACAGCCGGTATCGGCACGATGGTGGTGCCTGAGGACGGCATCGAAATGAGGAGTTCGTATGAAGTCGCTTGAAACGTTGGGGGCCGATGGAAGCCATTGGCTGAGCGAATACAAGGATGTCCACATGAACGTGTTCGGCACGCCTCTGAGGGTGCTTGATCACGGACTGGGCAGCCACGTCTGGGATGTCGATGGCAATGAATACCTCGACTTTCTTGGCGGTATCGCAGTCAATTCCCTGGGCTACGCGCACCCGAAATGGGTTGCCGCGATAACCGAACAGGCAGGGAAGATCGCCCATATCAGCAATTATTTCGCCAGTGAGCCCCAGATCAGGCTCGCCGAAATGCTGATAGACAAGGCCGGGGCGCCGGAAGGGTCGCACGTCTATTTCGGCAATTCAGGAGCCGAAGGCAATGAGGCGGCGATAAAACTGGCGAAGCTCTACGGCCGCACCATGCCGGGAGCTTTGCCGAAGATTGGCGGCAAACAGGCCAGAATCGTGGCCTTGACGCATGGTTTCCACGGCAGGACGCTCGGTGCTCTGAGCACTACGTGGAAGCCTGACATCAGAACGCCCTTCGAGCCTCTCGTACCGAATATCGAATTCGCGACCTCGGGGGATCTGCGATCCATGGAGGACATCTTCTCCAGTACAGGCAAGGGCAGATACGGCAAAGGGCCCGTCGCGGCGGTCATCATGGAGCTCATCCAGGGCGAGGCCGGCGTCAAGGCCATGGACCCCGAATACGTCAAGGGTGTGCGGGCTTTGTGCGATGCACACGGTGCCTTGCTGATTTTCGACGAAGTGCAGACGGGAATCGGACGGACAGGGGAATGGTTCGCATTCCAGCGTGAGGATCTCAGCGGCGGGGTGGTGCCCGATGCCGTGACCTTCGCCAAAGGCGTCGCAGGCGGATTCCCGATGGGAGGGCTTATCGCTTTCGGCGCATCCCTGAGCGCATTGTTCACGCCAGGGTCCCATGGTTCGACCTTCGCGGGAAATCCGCTTGCGGCGGCCGCCGGTGTGGCCACCTTGACGGCGATACAGGACGAACACCTGATGGAGAACGCCGAAGACCGTGGACGGCAGTTGCGCGACGGGCTCGAGCATTGCGGCAATCCGCTCTTCGCAGGAGCTCGAGGCCGAGGTCTGCTGGATGCGGTGCAGCTCTCTCACCCATGTGCGCATGCCGCTGCAAACTGGGCGTTGGAGCATGGTCTCATCGTCAACGCCGTGGCTCCTGACGCCTTGCGATTCGCCCCTCCGCTGGTGGTCACCGCAGAGGATGTGGATGCCTGCGTAGCGGTATTGACCAAGATGCCGGCCGATTTGAAGAATGATTAGATAGCCGTCAACACGAATACGACCGTGGTGCGTGCCCGGTCGCAACAAGGAGGACGAGGAGAAGAGATGACAGCTCAGCTCAGACATATGCTCAGGGATGATGATGTTTCCCATGACGAACAGCTCGACATACTCGAATTGGGTATGCGCTTCCGCGAAAATCGGCTGTTTTCGCGTCCCTTTGAAGGACCCCAGGCGGTGGCGGTGCTCTTCGACAAGCCGAGCACGCGTACGCGATCAAGCTTTTCGGTGGGTGTCGCCGAATTGGGCGGCTACCCTCTGGTGATAGACAAGGGCGGTTCCCAGCTCGGTCGTGGTGAGCCCGTTGCCGACACCGCCAGGGTGCTGACGCGTATGACCTCCGCCATCGTATGGAGGACCTTCGGGCAGGAACGCGTCGAAGAGATGGCTCGCTACGCCACGGTTCCCGTGGTCAACGCCCTGACCGACGAATTCCACCCATGCCAGGTGCTTGCGGATTTCCTCACCATCGCCCAGCATCAGGGCGGAGTGAGCGAACTTGCAGGGAAAACCATCGCCTACCTTGGTGACAGCGCCAACAATATGGCGAATTCCTACCTGCTGGCGGGTGCCACGGCCGGTATGCATGTGCATATCGCAGGGCCCTACGGCTACCTGCCCGAGCAATCGATCGTGGCCGACGCGCAGGCCATCGCCGCCAAGACCGGCGGTTCCGTTCTCGTCACCACGGATGCCAAGGAAGCGGTGCGCGGTGCCGACTGCGTATTCACCGACACCTGGGTGTCGATGGGCGAGGAAAGCCAGTACGCCACACGCTCGAAGCCCTTCTGGGATTACCAAGTGAATGACGAGCTGATGTCCTTGGCGGCCGACAACGCGCTGTTCCAGCACTGCCTGCCCGCATACCGCGGCAAGGAAGTGACCGCTTCGGTTATAGACGGCCCTCAGTCCGTGGTGTGGGATGAGGCAGAAAATCGCCTTCACGCTCAGAAGGCCCTGTTGACCTGGCTCATCGCCATGCAGCGTGACGACACCTCGCTGCTGGACGGTACGAAGTAGGGGAGCTGACGATGACGGAATGCAAGGAGGTGACATGGTGAGCGGAGAACCTTCGATGCCGCTGCAACGGCCGACGACCCGTGCGGCACGGCACAGTGCGATTCAGGACGTGCTTGCGCAGCACATCATCACCTCGCAGCAGCAGCTCGCCGACGTGCTTGCATCCCAAGGCATCGAGGTCACGCAGGCCACATTGAGCCGTGACCTCGACGAAATGCACGCCACAAAGATTCGCATTGCGGATGGCTCCGTCTGCTACACGGTTCCGGGCCTGCAACACGAGGTTGCGCTCAATACCAGAATCTCGCAGGAGACGGCCCAGGACCATGAGGACGGGATGCAGAACTGGACGGCAATGAGCAAATTCGAGCAGCAGATGTCACGGGTCCTTTCCGGTCTAGTGACCTCTGTGGCCTCGGCGCAGAATCTCGTGGTGGTGCATACCCCATCAGGTGCCGCGCAATACGTCGCCAGCGTGCTCGACCGTCAACCCATCGACGGCATCCTGGGCACCATCGCCGGCGACGACACGGTGATGGCCATCACCAGCGACAACGACACCGCCATCCAGCGGGCGTCATGGCTGCTGAATCTGGCGTCCGGCGGTGATGGTCCGCACACCAAAGGCGAGAACGGATAGATTCACCGCCATCCAAGAATGTCGCAGACTCCGGAAAAGGGGTTCATCGGAGTCTGTATCTTTTGCAACACTTGAACCATATGCAAGGAAAGGGCAGCAATGACCAACAAGAATCGCATCGTGCTGGCGTACTCGGGAGGTCTCGACACCTCCGTCGCCATCCCGTATCTCAAGGACCAGACCGGTAAGGACGTCGTGGCGGTATCGCTCGACGTCGGTCAGGGCGGTGAACGCCTGGAGACCATCAAGGAGCGTGCACTGGCCTGCGGTGCCGTGGAATCGTACATCGTGGATGCCCGTGACGAGTTCGCCAACGAATACTGCATGCCGGCATTGCAGGCGAACGCCATGTATGAAGGCGTCTACCCGCTGGTATCGGCCATCTCGAGGCCGTTGATCACCAAGCATCTGGTTCGTGCGGCCCACCAGTTCGGTGCGGATACCATCGCGCATGGCTGCACCGGGAAGGGCAACGATCAGGTCCGTTTCGAGGTATCGATTATGTCCATCGACCCGACGCTCAAGGCAATCAGTCCCATCCGTGACCTTGGTCTGATGCGTGACGTGGAGATCGCCTATGCCAAGGAGCATAAGCTTCCGATCGAGCAGACCGAGAAAAGCCCGTACTCCATCGACCAGAATGTGTGGGGACGTGCCATCGAGACAGGCTATCTCGAGGATCCGTGGAACGGGCCGACGAAGGACGTGTATTCCTACACCGACGACCCTGCCTTCCCGCCGGTCGAGGATGAAGTGGTCATCGAGTTCGAGAAGGGCATTCCTGTCAAGATCGATGGCCGTCAGGTCACTCCCTTGCAGGCCATCGAAGAGATGAACCGCCGTGCGGGCGCGCAGGGCATCGGACGCATCGACTTGATCGAGGACCGTCTGGTAGGCATCAAGTCGCGCGAGCTTTACGAAGCACCTGGCGCAATCGCTCTGATCACAGCCCATGACGAGCTGGAGAACTGCTGCCTGGAGCGTGAGCAGCATCGCCTCAAGCGTGACATCGACAAGCGTTGGGGCGAGCTGGTATACGACGCACAGTGGTATTCGCCTGCCGTGAAGTCCCTTATGGCCTTCATCAAGGACACGCAGGAGTATGTGTCCGGTGAGATTCGCATGGTGCTGCACGGTGGTCGTGCCGTGGTGACAGGACGTCGTTCTAATTCCTCTCTGTATGACTACAGCCTGGCGACTTACGAATCCGGCGATTCCTTCGACCAGAAGGCATCGAATGGATTCATCGAGATCTACGGTCTGCCCAGCAAGGTCGCAGCAGCTCGCGACGTCCGCTTCGGCAATGGCGTGGAAGTGCCCCAGGGCGAAGTCAAGTAGCACGGTGACGTTGCAACGTGTGGTTGCGATGTGACGTTGCAGCGTGAAGTAAGTTGAAGAAGATGCAGTAGTGTCAGAGAATCCCTGCCGTCGTGCAAGCCGGCAGGGATTCGCACACCGAATCCTCAGCGCAGGCATATTCTGCAGGGCGGAATGCGCAGGACCTGGCAACAGGGGTGTGGCGTGTATCAGGATATCGAGTTGACGAGGAGACGATTCATGACCGAGCAATCCCAACAGGATGAAGGCAGACTCGCACTGTGGGGTGGACGCTTCACCTCTGGGCCATCCGCGCAGTTGGCGGCATTGAGCAAGTCCACGCAATTCGATTGGCGTCTCGCCGACGACGATATCGCTGGTTCTCGTGCTCATGCCAGAGCGCTCGGTCGTGCCGGACTGCTCACCGAGCAGGAACTCAACGATATGGAGACGGCTCTGGATGAGCTGCAGCGTCATGTCGATGACGGCAGCTTCGTGCCGCAGGAGTCCGACGAGGACGAGGCCACCGCTTTGGAGCGCGGTCTGCTGGCCATCGCAGGCGATGAGCTGGGCGGTAAATTGCGGGCCGGTCGGTCCCGCAACGACCAGATTGCCGCATTGATTCGTATGTGGTTGCGTCGTCATTCTCGCGTGGTGGCTGGCTTGCTGCTCAAGCTCGTTGCGGCCCTGCTGCAGCAGGCGCAAGAGGCCGGGGATGCGGTGATGCCAGGCCGAACGCATATGCAGCATGCGCAGCCGGTTTTGCTGGCTCATCAGCTGATGGCGCATGCCTGGCCCCTGTTGCGCGATGTGCAACGTCTGGTGGATTGGGATACGCGAGCGGATGCCAGCCCATACGGTTCGGGTGCATTGGCAGGGAACACCTTGGGGCTCGACCCCGAGGCCGTCGCGAAGGAGCTGGGATTCTCCAAAGTGACCGACAACTCCATCGACGGTACCGCCGCCAGAGACTCCGTGGCAGAATTCGCCTTCGTCGCCGCCATGGCGGGCGTGGACATCTCGCGGCTCAGCGAGGAAATCATCATATGGAACACGCAGGAGTTCGCATTCGTCCGTCTCGACGATGCGTATTCCACCGGATCTTCGATTATGCCGCAGAAGAAGAACCCGGACATCGCGGAGCTGGCGCGCGGGAAGGCCGGTCGTTTGATTGGAGATCTCACCGGTCTGCTGGCGACCCTCAAGGGACTGCCGACCGCCTATGCCAGGGATTTGCAGGAAGACAAGGAGGCGGTGTTCGATCAGGTCGATACCTTGGAGGTGCTCCTTCCGGCCTTCACCGGCATGGTCGAGACCATGAGCTTCGATCATGAGCGTTTGGCGGCCGAAGCCCCGACCGGTTTCGCTCTGGCCACCGATATCGCCGAATGGCTGGTGAAGCAAGGCGTGCCCTTCCGTCACGCGCATGAGCTTTCAGGAGCATGCGTGAAGCTTGCCGAGGGTCGCTCTCAGGAACTGTGGGATCTCAGCGACGAGGATTTCGCCGACGTGTTCAAGGATTTCCTGCCGGCAGGGCAGTCGGCTGGCGTACGTGCGGTGTTGTCCGCTCAGGGTTCGGCTGATTCTCGAAACGGCAAGGGGGGAACGGCGCCCGAGCGTGTCAGGGAACAAATCGTGTCGGCGCGTGCTGTGATGGAGGAGCTCATGGCCTTCGCCGAATCGACCAGCGACGGCAGCGCGTACAAGCGCCCGGAAGTCCTGCGCTGAGGATTGGGATTGCTGCCGAACTCGCGTAAGGGTATCGACTGAGCCTTCTGGCTTCATGGCTTTAGGGGGAATTGATGGCTGACGAAACATCGATGAGCGTTAATCAGGCGGGGGTGCAAGCCGTGCACGACGCCGGGGCTGACCTTGGCGCTCAGACCCGTCGTAAAAGCACGCGGCGAGACCACGAGCATACTGTGGCGGGGCGGCATCGCAGGATGCGTCGTGCTGATAGGGAAGTCACCGAACCCGAGGAGATCCGGGCGATTCTCGATGGTTGCGACATCGTGCGCATCGCCTATCAGGATGACGAGGGGCTGAGCATCGTTCCGGTCAATTTCGGATATAGCTACGACCCCGGTACCGGTGATGGTTTCGGCGCAGATACGAATGAGGCCTCGCCCTCGTTGACGCTGTTCCTGCATTCGGCCTTGCACGGTCGCAAGATCGATGCGATGCGAGCGGCAGGCAATGCCTTGAATGTGGCGTTTGAAATGGAATGCGACTGCGAGGTGATCGAGGGGCGAACCGCATGCAATTGGAGTGAATCCTTCACTTCGATTATCGGAACGGGTGTGGCAAGCGTGGTCGATGACTTCGATGAGGCGAATGCTGCCTTGTCAGTGCTGATGGCGAAACAGGCGCATATGCCCGATGTACGGTTCACCGAACGTCAGCTCGCCACCGTGACTGTTTGGAAGGTCGTTTCCACGCATTTCACCGCCAAGAATCACCCCAAACCCGCTCCGCATCGCCGAACGGCATAGGAATCTACGATAACTGCACTAAAAGGAAAGCAAATCATCGGTTTTTTACTCGAAAAGCTGTCCTTTTAGTGCAGTTATCTCTTGCCTGCAAGTTCGGGGCGGGCTGTCGCTATCTACTGTCAGACTTAAGTGGCGAAAAAGGTCCTAAGCGGCCGGCGTTTGATAACAGGAAAGGGTATGGCAACAGCGAATGTCTCAGGTGAGAAATTTCAAGGAAGCAGGGTTCGACTCCGTCCTTGATGAGCTCGAATGGCGAGGACTGATCGCGCAATCCACGGATAGGCAGGAATTGCGCAAGACTCTCGAAAGCGGGCCAATCACCTATTATTGCGGCTTCGATCCCACAGCGCCCTCCCTGCACATCGGCAATCTGGTGCAATTGCTGGTGATGCGTCACCTTCAGGCCGCTGGACATCATCCTCTGGCACTGGTCGGAGGAACGACCGGCCTTATCGGTGATCCGCGCCAATCCGGTGAACGCAAGCTCAATCCCAAGGAAGTGGTTCAGGGTTGGGTGGAGCAGTTGAAAACTCAGATCAGCCGTTTCCTCGATGGCGACGGCGACAACGCCGTCAGTTTCGTGAACAACTATGACTGGACTTCGACCATGTCCGTCATAGACTTCCTGCGGGATGTGGGCAAGAACTTCCGCGTCGGCACCATGCTGAGCAAGGAGACGGTGGCCAAGCGCCTGGCATCGGATGACGGCATATCCTTCGCCGAATTCAGCTATCAGGTGCTGCAGGGCAACGATTACCTGCATCTCTTCGACGCCTACGACTGCAAGTTGCAGGTAGGCGGCAATGACCAGTGGGGGAACCTGACCTCGGGCCTTGACCTGATTCGCAAGGTTCGCGGTGCGACGGTCAATGTGATGACGAGCCCGTTGATCACCGATGCGCAAGGCAAGAAATTCGGCAAGTCGGAAGGCGGAGCCATCTGGCTCGACCCGACCATGCTCAGCCCATACCGCTTCTACCAGTTCTGGTTCAACCAGCCGGACGATCAGGTGGTGAAGCTGCTGAAATATTTCACCTTCCTGCCCAAGGAGCGTATCGAGGAACTCGAGCGGTCCACGCAGGACAACCCCGGCGCCCGTGAATCTCAACGTGTGCTCGCCTGGGAGGTCACGAGTTTCGTGCACGGCGAGCAGGCGGCCCAGCAGGCAATCGACGCCTCATCATCCCTTTTCGGTCGCGGTGGGGATGTTCACGACATCGATGAATTCACACTTGAAGGTGCGCTGGACGGCCTCAAAGTCAGCGATGACGAGGGTGTCAAGAGCTTTGCGAAGGCAGGGACCGGGGATCGCATCGTTAACGCTGCCGTTGCGGCGAAGTTGTTCCGTTCCGTTTCGGAGGCGCGCAAGACCATCGCTTCCGGGGGTGTCTACGTGAATAACGTGCGTGTTGAGGACTCCGATGCGGTACTGCAGGAAGAGGATTTTCTGCACGGAAGATTTGCGTTGCTGCGACGCGGGAAAAAGGCGCTTGGGGCGTTGGAACGCTCCTGAACAGAGTGTAAAGCCTATCAAGGCCGGTATTGCCGTGATGGGGATAACGCAGAGAACGATGCTGTGCGGTGAATGATTCCGCCCAGTGAATTATCGAGGATAAGGATGAACATGGCAGAAGATAGCGGCGCATCAGGGCGCGGGGGGCAGTCTCGATCGGGCGGTCGTTCACAGGGCGGGTACTCTCACGGAAAGGCGCGCCGTCCTTACGGTGAGCATCGTTCTTCCGGAGAACGCAAGTCCTATGGTGAGCGCAAGTCTTCCGGTGACCGTCGTTCGTCCGGAGAACATAAGTCCTATGGTGAGCGCAAGTCATACGGTGAGCGCAGGTCCTACGGGGAGCATAAGTCGTCGGGTGGCTTCCGTGGTGATGACCGTCGTGGCTCATCTGCGTCATACAAGGGCAAAGGGTCATACAAGGGCAAAGGCGCGGGTTTCCATTCGGATGGACCCGACAGGCGTCCGCGTCGCGACGGGGAGAAATCCTACGGTTCGCGCTCTCACGGTTCCTCGCAGGGGCAGGGCGGTGGCAGGGATTTCCACAAGCGTGACGGTGCGGATCGCAGAGAGCATGATTCACGCCGTGATTCCTCGTCAACCCGTGGCGGATTCCGTCCACGTCGTGACGGTGAGGGGCGCAACGGCGAGCATGGCTCATATGGCCGTCGCAACGGTGATGGACAGCGAAGCGAAGGTCAGCGCGGAGGCCAGCGCAGGGAAGGATACCGTCCACGTCGAGACTACGACAATCGCGACGGTGAGCGTCGTTTCAATTCGCATAGGGACAATGAACATCGTTCCCCGCGACGGGACGATGACAATCGGAGCAGGGGGTACCGCGGCGATTCGCGCGGCGACTCACGAGGTGAGGATCGTCGCGGCGGAGAGCAGCGCGGTTCATACCGTCGTGATGGCGGCCAGCACGGCAACTATCGTGGTGGCGGCGACAATCGTCGTAGCTACGACCGCCGTGGCAACGATCGCGATAATAATCGCGGCAACGGCCCACGGCATGATGGTGGGCAGAATCATGGTGAGTACCGTCGTCATGACGACCGCGGTGGATACGGTGAACGTAATAATCACCATGACCGCGGCGACCGTGGCGGGTATCAGCGTCGTGATGAACGCAGCACGGAGCATGGCGGCGATAACGCGCAGCGCCTTGACAAGCCACGTCGCAACTCCGATGGCACCATATCCTTCCCCTCGCAGAACCCGTATACGGACCGCCGTCCCGGAGAGCCGAAAATGCCGAAAGGCATGGAATGGTCGATGCTTTCCAAGGACGAGAAGGAACGTCTTCGCGGTCTGAGCAAGGAGCATGCAGAGAATGTCGGTCTTCACATGCTTGCCGCGTATTCCATCGAGGAAGAGGAACCCGAGCTGGCGCTGGAACACGCCAAGTGGATTGCCCGTCAGGCTTCACGCATCGACCTGGCCCGCGAGACGCTTGCGTTCATCGCCTATCGTCAAGGCGATTACAAGCTGGCTTTGAAGGAGTTCCGTACCGCCTACCGCATGAACGGGTATCTGGATTATCTGCCCTTCATGGCGGATTGCGAACGTGGACTCGGCAACCCCCGCAAAGCCATCGAGGTGGCTTCCTCAGAAGAGTCGAAGCAGTTGCAGGGTGATGCCAAAGCGGAGATGTTCCTGGTGTACGCGGGTGCATTGGGTGACCTCGGTCTGTGGGATAAGGCCATTGAAACGGTGCACACCCTGTCTCTGGCGAAAGGTCTTTCGGGCGGATACCGCATGAGGGCCGTACAGGCTGAGCAGAACTTCCTGGAGCAGAATGGCCGCAGCGAAGACGCGCTTGCGCTCGAACCACTCCTGGACAAGCTCGAAGCCCAGTATGCCGACGAGGATGACGAGGAAAGCTCACAGGACGTCGCCGTGGATTACGACCTTGAAAAGCTGTCGGATAGCGAACTGGAACAGATTGGCATCGAAGCGGAAGACGGCGGTTTTCGGAGGCGGTCATGAGTCGCTACATTCTGGGCACTGATGGCCCTTTGGCCTCGAATTACGCCTTGTCGCTGCTGGATTTGGATGGTGTGGTCTACAGGGGCAAGAATCCTGTGGAGCATGCGTCCGAAGCTATCGCGGCATCGGAACGACTGGGTATGCGTGCCTCGTACACGACCAATAATCCCTCTCGTTTTCCGAGCACGGTAGCCGACCAGCTTCGAGGTTTCGGGCTGAGTCTGGGTGATGACCAGATCATCACTTCGGCGATCGTCGCGGCACGCATGCTGGCGGATCGTTTCGCGCCCGGCACTAAAGTCTACGTCGTCGGAGCGGAACATCTGCGGGACGAGCTGCGCAAAGCCGGTCTGGTCGTCGTGGACGATGCCGATGAGCATCCGGACGTGGTACTGCAGTCGTGGCATGCCGACCTGAGCTTCAATGAACTCGCGCAGGCAGCGTATGCCATCGAGGGCGGCGCCGAATACTATGTGACGAATCGTGATCTCACCATTCCACGTGAGCAGGGCATCGCCCCAGGTAACGGAGCCTTGCAACTGGCCGTTATCGCGGCGACCGGAAAGCAGCCTGTCGCTTCGGCGGGCAAACCCGAATCAGCCATGTACGACGAGGCCCGCGTGCTGTTCTCCGCAACGGATGACATCGTCCCCGTGGCCAAATCCCTGCCGGTCGGGGATCGTCTGGACACAGACATCGAGGCGGCCAACCGAGGCGGATACGACTCGCTGGTGGTGTTGACGGGCGTTGCCGATCCCCGTCAGATTCTCACCGCTCCGGTGATTCAGCGACCGACCTTCATAGCCCGTGATTTGCGTGGATTGAATATGACGCATCCTCTGCCTCTGCGCAATGCAGATGGCTCATGGCAGTGCGGCGGGTCCGTGGCTTCCGTGGCTGACGGAGCGATACGGCTCGCTGCGGCAGAGCAGGTCTCCGGTCAATCGGACGACGGTCTCGATGCCTTGCGTGCCGCTTGCTGTGCCGTGTGGGAGACGGTGGATGCCGCCGGCGGCGCATTCGATCCTGCCGAGTTGAGCATTCCCTCCGCTTTGCTCGACATCTGAGATTCGGGGGAGTCATGACGGACGACATCGCAAGGCGCAAGCCGGACGAAACGCGGCCGAACCAGGCAGAAGCGCTCGAGGAATCCGTGTTTGAGCGCTTCCCCGGGCTGGACGGCATCGAGGAACAGGACTTCGACACGCAGATTGCCTCCTACTCCGAGGTTTTGCGGACTTTGGAGCAGGAACTGCAGCAGCACAGGAGTTGATATGCCGAATACCGGTGCCGGTGCAGGCGATACCCTGCACCGTCTTGATTCAGCTATCGTGGCGCGTGGACTGGCGGATTCCAGAACCCGAGCCCAGCGGCTTATCGACAAGGGCGCGGTGAAGGTCAACGGCGTTCTGGCCGGCAAAGCTGCGCAACGGGTGAGCGCTGATGACGAGGTGACGATTGATAAAGGCGATGATTACGCATCCCGTGGCGCGTACAAACTTCTGGGCGCATTGGAGCATTTCGTTCCCATGGGCCTGCCATCTCCCGGAGGTCGTCGTGGTCTGGATATCGGCGCTTCCACGGGTGGATTCACCGATGTGCTGCTAAGGCTCGGAGCCGCAGAGGTTATCGCCCTCGATGTCGGTCATGGTCAGCTCCTCGGACGTATCCGAGATGATTCACGGGTGAGGGTGTTGGAAGGGGTCAACATCCGTGATGTGCAGCTCGAGAATCTGCCTTTTCAACCCGATTATGTGGTTTCGGATGTATCTTTCATCTCCCTGCGCTACGTGATTCCGGTCATCGCACGCTTGCTTCCGCCCGCGGCTCCCGCCGTGCTGCTGGTCAAGCCGCAGTTCGAGGTGGGCAAGGAGCATCTGGGCAGGCACGGCATTGTCGATGACGATGATTTGCGCAATCGTGCGGTCGACGGTGTCGTTGCCTGTGCACTCGAGTGCGGATTCACCGTCAAAGCCTGCATTCCATCTCCCATAACCGGAATGCATGGCAATGTGGAGTTCCTGTTATGGCTCGAACAGGCATCCTGAAGGGGTGGAATCCGGGTCGTTGCACGTCTGTGTAGGGATTTTCTTAGAGAACACGAGTATGTGCTTCGCGCGAAGACCGTTTTTGGCGGAATCATGCGGAATATGAATTCGCTGACCGCCTGTCTACTTGGAAATCACTACACAACAGGTATGGGCATCGTATTTCACGCACAGCCATGTTGCATAACAGGTGGTTTAGGATTGATACCGGCGACAGTGCGTCGGTGCAAGCACATCGGGTAATACGCACATCGGCGCATAGGTGCATCCGTGCATCAGCAGTAGGGTCGACGGACGAGGCCAGGGCCTATGCTCGGGAGCCCGATAAGGAAGGAACCACAGTATGGGCCAGCGAAACGCGGTAGTGGTTACGCACAGCCGCCTACGCAGCAGCGGAACGGTTGTTCGTGAGGCAGTCGAACAGTTGAAGCAATCAGGCTTTGCCGTGTCCATAATCGACAATCTTGAAGCGCCGGAGTTCGGCACGCCCTCGCCTGTGGTCAGTGAGGATACGGAGATTGTCGTGGTGCTCGGGGGAGACGGCACCATTCTGCGCGCTGCCGAACTGGTCAAATGCACGAATGTTCCCATTCTTGGCGTGAATCTGGGTCATGTCGGCTTTCTTGCGGAATTTGAAAGCTTCCAGATGAGCGAGGCGATGGGTAAGATTGCCGCCCATGATTACTCGATAGATTCTCGAATGATCGCGCACATCGATGTCTGGCTTCCGGGTGCCGAGAAACCCATCAGCGATTGGGCATTGAACGACGTGACCCTGGAGCGCTCCGACCGAGGCAAGATGGTCGAGGTCAGCATTCGGGTGGACGATGTCGAAATGAGTTCCTTCAGCTGCGACGGCGTCATCGTCGCCACGCCGACCGGTTCCACGGCATATGCCTTCTCTGCGGGCGGTCCTATTATCTGGCCGGATGTCAAGGCTCTGCAGTTGGTTCCGCTGGCTGCTCACGCCTTGTTCGCCAGACCACTGATTATCGGCTCGGATTCGAAGTTCTCATTGGATATTCTCGACGAATCGACATCGGATGGTTGGATTTGCTGTGACGGGCGTAGACAGCTCGGTCTGCCGCGAGGAACGCATATCGAGGTCAGGGAGTCGCATGACACCCTGCGGTTGGCGCGACTGTCCGGTGTGCCGTTCACGAGTCGACTTGTAACCAAATTCGATTTGCCGGTCGTTGGCTGGCGAGAACACAGATTTCAGAAGGGTGCCCGGCGTCTGCTGAATAATCAGCAGGGGCTGAAGGGGTTTGAGCCACCGGAGCAAGGCGAAGGTCAGCAGACCATTCGCCGGTAAAGAAGATGAGCGATGCTTGAGGAACTCGAAATACGCAATCTCGGTCCGATACGCCATGCCGTGTTGTCGCCACGAGCCGGAATGACCGCCATCACAGGCGAAACCGGTGCGGGAAAGTCGATGCTTCTGGATGCCCTGCGTCTGGTATCTGGGGTGGCAATTCAGTCGGGCAGGGCTTCTGCAGGGGCACAGGACGATGTCTGGGCTCAGGCGGTGTTCGCAGTGTCATCAGATTCTGCAGCCGAGGCCTTGGCGAAGGATGCCGGTGCGGTGGGGGATGACGGTGAGCTGTACCTCACCAGGTCGGTTCCTGCGCATGGCCGCTCACGAGCTTTGCTGAACGGGCGCACAGTTCCGCGAAGCGTGTTGGCGGGCATCGCCGCCCACATGATTACCATTCACGGTCAGTCGGATCACATGCGCATAGCCTCCGCTGCCCGGCAACGTGACTTTCTCGACCGATACGCAGATGATGGTGAGCAGTTGACGGCGTATGCGCAGTCATGGGAGGCCTTGCAGGCGATTACCCGCAAACTTCAGGCGCTGGATGGCGAACAGGCGGCCGCATTGGCCCAGGCGACCTATCTGCGTGAATCCATCGAGCGCATCAATGCCGTGGACCCGCATAAAGGCGAGGACGAGGAGCTGAAATCCCGCAGAGAACGCATCGAGAACGCTGCCTCCATCGCACATGGGGTAGCTTCCGCATTGAGTGCACTCGACCCCTCGCAGATGGACGTGGATGCGCAGCATCAGGGGGCTCTGTCACTGATTGACGATGCCACACGGGCACTCGAGGACATTCACATCAAGGAACCCTTCGGCCAGGCGGCGGACACCTTGAAATCGTTGAGTCAGGAAATCAGCGATGTGGTGTTCACTTTGAGCGGTCAGATAGATGACGAGGACAGCCTGGGTGATCTCGACACCATCAACGGTCGTATCCATGAACTCGATGAGCTGACGAAGCGGTGGGGACCGGGCATCGACGATGTGCTGGCATGGCGTGACCAGGCGGAAAACGATGTGCAGGACATGGACGCGTCCCCTGAGCGCTTGGCGGCGTTGCGTGCGGAGCGCGATGAGCTGTTCCGGCGCGCTCTCGCCGCGGCACGGTCTCTCAGTTCGGTGAGGCGTCAAGCTGCGGAGCGCCTGAGTGAGCATGTGGGTGCCGAGTTGGCTGCCTTGGCCATGCGGGGCTCCGTACTCGACGTTGTGGTGAGTCCCCGTGATGCAGGCAAAGGCGATGAGTCGGATGTTCTCGACGCTCACGGATGCGATGACATCGAATTCCTGTTCACGGCTTTTCCCGGAGCTCCGCGTCTGCCGATGGGCAAAAGCGCTTCGGGAGGAGAGCTCAGCAGGTTGATGCTTGCTCTCGAATTGGTGGCTGCAGAACGTAGTTCCGGTGCGCAACGTAGTTCCGGGGAACACCACGGTGACAACGACGAAGGCGTGTTCATCTTCGATGAGGTCGACGCCGGTGTTGGCGGCAAATCTGCGGTTGAGCTGGGCAGACGGCTCGCTCAACTGGCACGGAGAGCCCAGGTGATAGTCGTGACGCATCTTCCCCAGGTTGCCTCCTGGGCTGATACGCAGTTCGTGGTATCGAAGGGCGTGTTCGATGCACCCGTCGATGAGACGGCAGCGAAGCTTGAGGGCTCCGAGACCTCAGGCAGTCGTGGCAATGACGAGAGCGCCGACCGCAGTGAGAATGGCGTGCACCTTCCATCGGTGCAGACCGTGGTCCAGGAGGTGCGGGGCTCTCAACGTGAAAGGGAGATTGCCCGTATGCTGGCAGGCAGCGAATCCGAGACTTCGCTTCGCCACGCTCGGGAGCTTCTGGAATCCAGCCGCCTCTAGCGCCTCCCAGGGCGTGGGTGTGCATCGGCGGGAGCCTGCCCTGGGTTCGTCGGGGAGGAAAAATCCAGCCACCACGGTTCTTATGCGGCCGCCCCGTCCTTGTCGGGTTTCGGCGGTACGGTCGGGATGATTCTTGTTACAGGGGAACTCGAAGGAGTTGAGAAAGGCAACGGGTGAACGGCACTCGGGCCTGACCCTTAGAACCTGTTGGCTAATACCAGCGTAGGGAGGAACAGCTATGAGCAGCTTAATACCCGTACTGTCGATTGCGGGGTCGGATTGCTCCGGTGGAGCGGGCATCCAGGCGGACATCAAATCCATGAGCGCCAACGGCGTATTCGCGATGTCGGTTATCACCTCGGTCGTCGCAGAGAACACCGCCCGGGTGATTTCGGTGTTGGATGTGGATGCGAGCATCATCGCCGACCAGATAGATGCGGTCTTCGAGGATATTCCGCCGAAGGCCGTCAAAGTCGGTATGCTCGACAGCCCGGACATCATGAAGGTCGTGGTCGACAAGCTCAACGAATATCAGGCTCCGAATGTGGTCATCGACCCCGTGATGTACGCCAAGAACGGTGCGCCTCTGATGGACCCGTCATGCATCGGATGGCTTATCGAGACCGTGATTCCGCGTGCGGATGTCCTGACGCCGAATATCCCCGAAGCGGAGCGTATATCGGGCATGTCCATCACCGATATGGATTCGCAGCGTGAGGCGGCCCGCCAGATTCAGGCGATGGGGTGCGCCAGCGTGCTGGTCAAAGGCGGCCACGCCACCGGGGACGCGACCGATGTGCTGTTCGATGGTGAGCGTTTCTATGAGTTCACGGCTCCGCGCATTCACACCAAGAACACGCACGGCACCGGCTGCACCTACTCTTCGGCGATTGCGTCGAATCTGGCCCTGGGTCTTCCCTTCCACAAGGCCATCGAGAAAGCCAAGCGATACGTGACGATGGCCATCATGCACTCCCTGGAACTCGGCAAAGGCAATGGGCCGACGAATCATTTCTGGGATTTGTATGCACATGGACTCGAAGGTTTCAAGGAGAACGAATGAGCCAGAAACTCAATGAGGGCAAGGGCGTCATCTTCGACCTCGACGGCACGCTGCTTGATTCGATGGGTGTTTGGGATGACCTGGATGCCGAGTCCTTGGCGAAGCGCGGCATCGAGATTCCCGATGATTTCGGCTCCACGGTAGCCTCGATGCAGTTCCGTGACATCGCGGTATATACCATTGCCCGTTTCGGGCTTGACGACACGCCGGAAGAGCTGATGCAGGAGTGGAATGACATGGCGGCGAAAGCCTATGCCACCACGGTGCAATTGAAGCCACATGCGGCCGAGTATCTGCGGTATCTGCGCGAAAGCGGAGCCACGCTGGCCGTCGCCACCACATTGCCTCCAGAACTGCGCAATCCGGCGCTGGAACATGCCGGCATCACCGATTATTTCAACGTGATCTGCAGTGTTGACGATGCCGGCGGCAAAGGGAAGGAACATCCGGACGTGTATCTGCATGCGGCGGAACTTCTCGGAGTCGCGCCCGTACATTGCACCGTGTTCGAGGATTTGCTGGTGGGCATCGGCACCGCGAAAAGCATCGGCATGCACCCGTGGGCCATGTTCGACGCTTCTTCCGAACAGCAGTGGCAGGACATTTCGGCTTTGGCGGAGGGTGCAATCCATGACTTCTCCGATGCCCCGCGCGAACTGCGCTGAAGCATTCAACCGCACAAACCGCGCAAATCTCACAAATCCGCATTATTTTCCGAAACTGTGCAAACAACCACGCCTGGAGCTGCGAATCCGGCTGGCAGCGTGCCGAGATGCACAGTTTCGACTACAGGAGCATCAAGCCATGTCAACGAAACGTTCAGCAGCAACGCCAATACCCTTCGACCAACTCAGCAGGGCGGTCAGCACACCAATCGCGCGAAGGTTCTACAAGGTATCCAGTGATGTGTGGCAGCAGGGATATGAGCAGCCCTTCGTCCAGGAGTTGGGTAAGGGGACGCTCTCCAATGAGCGATTCACCTTCTACATGCTTCAGGATTACCTGTATCTCAACGATTACGCCAAAGTTCACGCGCTGGCGATGACGAAAAGCGACGACGACCGCATCATCGAGAGAATGGTGCAGGTCCAGCAGGCCATCGTGGGCGAACGCGAGCAAGTGCATAAGACCTATATCGAACGGTACGGCATCACCCGTGAGCAGATTGCCGGAGCCAGGCAATCGGCATTCGCACGCGCATACACCTCGAATATGCTGGCGATTGCCTATGCCAAACCCTTGGTCGACGTGCTGGTCGCCGTATTGCCCTGCGCTTGGGTGTATGCGGATTACGGCACTCGTCTGGCCCAGGATTTCAGCGAAACCTTGCCGAATAATCCTTATCAGGATTGGGTGGAGATGTACGCCTCCGATGATTTCTGGCAGAGCGCCGTGTGGCTGCTGGACATCATCGAAGACGAGACCAGAGACCTCAGCGCAAAGCGACTCAAAGAGCTGGATTCGATATTCCGCATCGGTGTGGAGCACGAATACATGTTCTGGGACAGCGCCTACCGCATGCAACGTTCGTGGAAACCCGAATGGGACACGCCAGACCGTCGCTGATGGAGCGTCGTTGATTTGCACCTGATTGGGATGCGTCAACCATGTGCTGAGCTGGTTTTTACAGCTCGACGAACGAGCTCATTGAGCTGTCAAGTACTCAGGGCGCATATGGCCGAGCTGAAAATTACTCGCACAGGAATGAATCGATAATCATGCCATCGCATAACCTATACATCATGTATGATGTTACCCATCATGTTCGTTGCATGTTCCTTTCGTTGATTCAGGGCGTTTCGTCTGATTGATGCCGGTCGCGGGGGGGGGGTGCTGTTTTCGCTTCGG
>OMJG01000447.1_pt1 | contig 31253 bp, 29 predicted proteins | sample 1646431 | NCBI WGS metagenome assembly OMJG01 (sample SAMN03771674, study PRJEB25209) | food metagenome | isolation source: Cotija cheese | place: Mexico:Jalisco,Michoacan | collected 2011-12-12
ACTGTATTTTTAGTTTCTGTCGGTGAACTAGAACTGACAGTAGCACTATTTTCGACCCCATCAGCACTTGTATTAGTTGCTGCTTGTACCTGATCAGTTTGGCTAAAGGCCAAACCCATCCCAACTGAAAATACAGTGATACCAGCAGCTATCCAGTTTCGCCCCGATTTATAAAGTTTATAGTGCGTCTTGCCTTCTAGTCCCATCTTATTTAAACGATTCCGCATGATTCTACCTCCAAAATTCAAACCTGTCATAGATATAAGTTTAGATAGATAAATTAGGCCAAAATTTTTATACATATAGCTAACACTAAATCGATTGCTTTTAACCTGTGTTCAACATGATGAGAATAATAAAAATATAACTAATCAACTTATTCCCTCAAAAATAACAGTCGAATGAAAATGTTCCTAGCAAACATCCATCAACTATTGAACTATTCAATAAGTATTATATCACTTATTTTTCGCTTCAACATGTTATTCTGCACGTTATTTAACATGCCGTTATTTTCCTATCTGTTATCCGCCCAAAACCCCTTGCCTAAAGCAAAAAGGGATCGTGACCCAGTCGTAACTGAGTACACGATCCCTTTATAATGGCTGTTTTGATTAGACCCGTTTTTAAAGATCGCTCAAATATCCTGCTACTATTTTCATTTTTTGTAACCACAGCCAATCCATCTTTATCTGCTTCACAAACCCTATTTGTTCAGATGCGTTTGGGCCATCTGAATCAACTCGTCACTGACCCGTTCGCTGGTTAAGCGCTGCATCGGCGTAAAGTTATGACGTTCCTTATAAGCGACGGGGGATGCCGCCACAACGGCGACCTTTAAATGATTTTCCGTTAAAAAAATTTGGCCAACCCCCGTGAACTTACCCTTACTGTGACGTCCCGTTCGCCAAGAATGAAGCTTAAAGTCCCCGTCCGGTTCACGTTTGATCTCATAGGTTCCGGAGGCGTTTGCCTGAACTGGCACACCAATGTATTGATTCACCTCGTACTTAGCCTTCATGTATATCCTCCGTTAACACTTGTATCAATGGTTCAACAGCTGGGCCTAAGATAGCCGTGATCGCTGGCGTCAGTAGAACTGCTCGCACTGCTGCTGCAGTTGTCGCTATCCCCACTAATTGTTCAGAAATTTCATGTAGGTCCGTTGGCGTCCCCACCGTTCCAAATAACGCAACTGCTTTTAAGTGCCCGGCTTGTCGCGTAAAGTTTACGTGCAGCTGTCCAGTTGGTAATGATAAGGCACGGTAGTCACGAAAACCGGGATTAGCACCGTAATTCCACGCATCCGTGCGGTACTTTTCATCTAATCGCTGATCAATAATCGCCCAATCCTGCGCACTTAAGTGATAGGTCTCAATCTGATCGAGTCGATCAACCTCAAAGATGTGGCATAACAGGGCTTCACGGAAACTTTGAATGTCCAAATCTTGATAGGCTGGTGCTAAATACTGACGTAAGTTGGTAATGGGCACCCGGTTAGAGGCCACACCACGATGCGGCCGATCACTGGCTGGAATTAGCGCCTGTTGTGCGGCCGACACATTCAAGTCATACATGATCGTGCCACCAGCAGCGTAACCGTCACCACTCTTAAACATCGTCATCCCCGAGAATTTCTTACCATCAACCGTCAGTGCACTCTTATTGCTAATTCCCAAGTCTGCCACACCCATAGCCGTTAACGCGCGAAGAATCGGCTGGGCAAACACTTTGTAATCCCCAAACTTTGACCCATCTTGGGGATCGCCATTAACAATATGTTCAAAGATCAAGTTCCGTTCGTCATGATACACGGCCCCACCACCGGACGTTCGCCGGACTAACTGCACGTGATGCGCTGCTAAATAGTGAAAATCCACCTCAGCAGCCACCGTTTGATTGATGCCGACAATGACAGCTGGCTGATTGACATACATCATCAGCCCATGCCCTGGTAGCTTTAAATCATTGACTAGATAGTTATCAATTGACTGATTAACCACAGCATCCGTAACGACCTGTCCTTGCCGACTTGTATCGATTAAAAACATGGCTGTTGCTCCCTTCTAATCACACTAATTTGCATTAAGTTTAGCATAAGGTCTAGCCCGCAACAACTTAAGCAAGTTGTTGTCAGTCGCCGATAAGAAAGCGTATACTTAGAGTTAATCAGTTAACGTTTGGGAGGAATTCACCATGACGCAAACCACCATTTGGCAACGTCTCAGCAACTGGCTTCACGGTCGTCACACCCCGATCCCCACACTAACGGTCAAAGATGGCGTCTGGCTAGAACAACGCGATCAAGGCCATTATCGACTGGGCTTAGCTAGTGACGCTTTAGAACAAATTGGTGACATTAGCTTTGCTGACTTACCTATTATGGTCAACGATGTCTTGGCAGCTGGTGATGACATCTTGGAAGTCGAAAGTGACAAGGCCGTTGAGAATTTTAAAACGCCTTACGCAGGAACCGTTGTGAAAGTTAATGACGACCTAATTAACGATCCCGCTAAACTCAATCAAAATACCCAACCGGATAATTGGGTACTAGATTTACAGATTGCTTAGACTTGAGTTTCAGTAAAACAACCAAAGTTCATCATTTAAACCAAATAGACCTTTCAATCGCCATTAAGCGCTTGAAAGGTCTATTTTCATGTAGGATTTTCGCCTACCACTTATATTGAACGGGATTCTTTAAGTACTTTTCATAGACATCACGGACGATTGCCATCTGATCAGGTGTAAATGCTGGCAAGTCGGCTGCGGCAACGTTCCGCGCGATTTGTTCGGGCTTTGACGCGCCCGGAATGACTGTGCTGACGGCATCGGCCATTAAAATATAACGTAAAGCCAATGGCGCTAACGGTGTTGCCAAGCCCAACCGCTCGTGGAGTTCGTTAGCTGCTTGAACACCGGTCGCGTAATCAACACCAGAGAATGTTTCACCCTGGTCAAAGGCTTCGCCATGACGGTTAAAGCTGCGGTGATCGTCCTTACCAAAAGTTGTATCCAACGTATACTTACCACTCAACAACCCACTCGCCAGTGGTACCCGCGCAATGATCCCGACATTTTTGGCTTGAGCCATCTTGAAGAAATTCTCGGCTGGTCGTAGGCGGAACATGTTATAGATGATTTCCACTGCTGAGATGTCATAATCCAGGGCCTTCATCGCTTCTTCGACCCGTTCAACACTGACACCATAATTCTTAAGTTTGCCAGCCCGCTTCAACCGATCCAACGTGAAAAACACTTCGGGATCGTAATAAACAGCGGTTGGTGGACAGTGTAAGAGCACATTATCCAAGGCATCCACCTCTAAGTTCTGTAAGCTGGCTTCAACAAACTTGGTAATATTGGCTGCCGTATAACCACTAGCAACGTGTGGATCTAGCTTCCGCCCCACCTTCGTGGACACGAAGACCTTGTCCTTCTTATCTTTAATAAACTTGGCTAACGCCTGTTCACTGGCACCGTCTTGATAAATATCAGCGGTATCATAAAAATTAACGCCGGCATCGTAAGCCGCCGCCAACGTATTCTGCGCATCGGTGGCATCAAAGGGATCGCCCCACTTGGACCCCAATTGCCAAGTCCCCAAAGAAACTTCGCTAACCTTAAAATTGGTTTTACCTAATTGACGATATTTCACGTTTATCCCTGACTTTCTCGGCCAAAAGCGGCCGGTCATTGCTCCTTTATTCTGCCGGTTTTACCCCTAAACGTCAACGGACAATGCTGATGAACAAAATATTTACCATTTTTACTGAAAAGGACTACTATGAGAAATGAAGCCGGTGGTCTCCATGCCAATCACAGACCCACTGACCCCAATATTTTTTTGGAGGTAATGGTTATGGCTGTTGTAGAAAAGACTGCTTTATTGGATGAAAAAATGAGTGAAGTATTTGATTGGTCTGATTCTAAGGAACCCGTTCGGGATGCCCTTTGGAATCACTTCATGGAATCCAATGGTCACAATACCGATGAAACTGAAGCTTCGATGAAGGAAATCGACGCTAAGAGCGATGCTGATGTTCGTTCTTATGTTGAAGACAACCTTAAGAAGTAACCGGCTGTTTTAACCTAAAAAAATCTCCTTGCCAATGGGCAGGGAGATTTTTATTTCTAAGAGACTTCATCAAATGGTGTTTCAATTTTTCGGCGCCCACGTTGTAGCAGGTAAATGGCAACCACGACAAGTACTGACCCAATGACTTCTGCGACCGTAATCTTCAAACTCAAGAAAATAATTGACAGAATGAAGGTCATAACTGGTTGGGTCGCATCCACAATACTAATCACGTCTGATGGCGCAAAATGCGTGCTATAGAGCACCAGTGAGAATGGCAGAATGGTTCCGACCAAAATAACCGTGCTCATTGGCGCAATCAGACCACCAGTAATTGGGGGTGTATTCAAGAAAAATGGATGGTAGAGGTTGAACACAATCCCCGAAAGAAACATGCCCCAGCCCAAAACCACGATCGGTGCATGCCCTTCATCCTTAACCAGCGGGCGTGGCAACACCACGTAACAGGCCGCCGTAATCCCGGAACCAATCCCCCACAGGAGCGAATTCAGGGGAATCGCTAGTTGGGAGATATGTCCCCGCGTAATCGCCAGAAAAACCCCGACCATCGCGACGACGAACGCAATCAAATCACTGCGTAAGGGCCGGTCATGTTTAAAGACCAGACTGCCCACCACAATAAATAGCGGACTCAGGTATTGGAGAATGGTTGCCGCGGCAGCATTCCCCGTTTGCACAGCGATATAGAAGGTCAGCAAGTTGGCCCCTAAACCAAAAATGGCATACGTTAATAACCACATAATTTCACGACCACTACGGAAAACAGCGAACGTTTTCTTACCGTACATCACTAGACTAACCACTAACAACACGATTCCAGTGCCCATGGTCCGCGTTGACAAGAACCAACTGGCTGGAATATCTTGACTCTGTGAAATAAATTGTAGGACTGTCCCAGAAATCCCCCACATGGCTGAAGCCATCGTGGCCCAAAAGATTCCCTTCATGACATTTTCAGTCGTTGCTTTTGAATTTTCCAAACCCTGATAATCCTTTCTCTCCCACACCACTGCGGTATGCATCATAATCCTCATATTCTACCGAAGGAAAATGAAAATTTAATGGTAAAATCGACAGAAATGCTGAAATGACAAAAATATTTAGCCAAATTGGTCACTAGTTAGCGACTCGTTCAAGTCTAATTTAAAATTGACTTACCAACTTCCAAGCACCACAAAAAAACGGTGTTCCCTGAATTCAAGGAACACCGTTCTTCATTTAACATTAGTTATGGTCCACTTTACGGGCCCACAAATCACCAATCAATTGAATGGCAAAGACAATGACCAGGATAATCAACATCGCTAGGAACGTTACATCGCTTTCAAAGCGACTGTACCCAACGTTAATCGCCAAGTTACCAAGGCCACCCCCACCGATGGCACCAGCCATGGCAGTTAAGTCGATCAGACTGATCAGCGTTAGGACCGACGAGCGGATAATATCTGGTAACCCTTCACGCAGGTAGACCCGAAAGATAATCGCAATCGGACCAGAACCCACCGATTCAGCAGCTTCAATCACGCCGCGATCAACCTCAGCCAACGCATTTTGAATCTGCCGCGCATAAAATGGCGCTGAACCAATGACTAATGGCACGATAGCTGCGGTTGTCCCAATTGCGGTTCCCACAATGATCCGCGTTAATGGGGCAATCACGGCCAATAAGATTACAAACGGAATTGACCGACAGAGGTTAACCAGCTTATCCAAGATGTTATAAACGACACGGTTTTCCAGGATGCCGCCCGGTTGCGTCACAATCAGTCCGATACCAATGGTCATCCCAATAATACCGGCAACGACCGCCGTAATGAACGTCATATAAAGAGTTTCCCCAGTTGCCTGAACAAAATCACTCTTCATCGTGACCGCATTCGGGAAATATTTTGCAAATAAATTCACTTAGGCCACCTCCGGATCTGTTGGCTGTAGATGCGTCACGGTAATTCCCGCTGATTGACAATACTGCCAAGCGGCTGCCAATTTATCGGGCGCACCAGTCATAACGACAATCAGATTGCCAAGCGGTGTGTCTTGCAAAATTTCAACGTTACCGTACAGAATATTTGAAACCACTTCAAACCGCTTATACAATTCCGTAATTAATGGTGCATCCGTGCTGGCCCCTACATATTGAAGCTGAACCAATTGTTGATGATCATCCAAGCCGAGCGTTTGCGCTTGCTTGTAAATCTTGGTCAACGCCTGATTAATCTGGGTCGCCGTATTGATAAAGTCTTGCGTCAACTTCTCATGTGGCTGACTAAAGATTGTGACCAGGTCCCCCCGTTCGATAATCTCGCCGGCATCCATCACCGCCACTTTATTACAAATTTCTTTGACGGCTTCCATTTCATGCGTAATCAAAACAACCGTTAAACCCAGCTCTTGATTCAAGCGTTTCAGCAATTCGAGAATCGACGAAGTGGTCTTCGGGTCCAACGCACTGGTGGCTTCGTCACTAATCAAGATCTCTGGATCATTCGCCAACGCCCGGGCAATCGCTACCCGTTGCTTCTGACCACCGGACAGTTGCGCCGGGTAATCTGTAGCCTTTTCCGTCAAGCCCACCAGTTCCAGTAAATGTGCGACTTTCTTTTGCCGTTCTTCTCGGGTTAAAGTGCCACCTTTGAGCGGATAGCCCACGTTGTCGGCAATCGTTCGTGACGCCATCAAATTAAAGTGTTGAAAAATCATTCCAATCTTGGTGCGAGCCACCCGTAATTCCTTCGATGGCAAGCCCAAAATATCTTGGCCGTTAACTTCAACGGTACCAGCAGTTGGCTGCTGAAGCCGGTTAATCACGCGTACGAGGGTACTCTTCCCAGCCCCCGAGTAACCGACGACCCCATAGATGTCACCACGGTTGACCGTTAGTGAGACGTTTTTCACGGCCGTAACCGTCTGACCTTTATTGTGGAAGGTCACGTCGATATCTTTTAACTGAATAATCGCTTCATTAGTCACAGACTTCATTCTCCTTACTCGCCGATGCTGGCAAATTCATTTTCTCTACTTATGATCTGACGATCTACCAAGCTGGAATGGACAAGCCATGGTAGTACTTCTTCAATAACTTCTTCGTTTCAGCCGTCTGATAAGCCTTAACGATCTTCTTGTAAGTCTTGTTGTTCTTGTCGGCCTTGTTGGTGGCAATGATGTTGATATAAGGAATTGAGGCCTTGTTCAACTTCTCTTTGTAGATACATTCGCTATCTGGTAATTTCGCTTCAGAGGCAAATTCGTTGTTCACAATCGCAGCCGTGGCATCCGTCAAAGAACGTGGTGTTTGCGCAGCATCCACTGGCGTAATCTTCAACTTCAATTTGTTTTCGGTAATGTTTTTAGGTGTTGGTAAGGACACCTTGTTGTCGACCTTGATCAGGCCAGCAGATTGTAAGAGATGTAATGCCCGACCTTCATTCGTTGAGTCATTAGGGATCGTAATCTGATCACCCTTCTTGATGGCTGAAACAGTCTTAACTTTCTTGGAATATAACCGTAGCGGTGCGCGGACCGTCTTCCCAATAGAAACGATGTTCGTCTTGTGAGCCTTGTTCCAGGTATTCATGAAGTACGTGTGTTGGAACGAGTTCAGATCAATTTCATGATTGGTCAACGCTGCGTTCGGTTGATTGTAGTCAGTGAAAGTCACTAACTTAATGTTGATGCCTTCCTTTTTCAACTTCGTTTGGATTGGTTTCCAAATCTTTTCGTCGGACCCCATGATCCCGACCTTAACCGTCTTGCTGCTGGACTTACCACAGCCTGACACAATCAACAGTGGAATCAATAACAATAATAGCCAACTAAAATGCTTAAATGATTTCTTCATCCTCAAAACCCCTTTGATTTAATATCCCTAATAGAAACGCCACGATTGAAAACAGTGACCAAAAGAAAAAGTCCGCTCCTAAATTAATAGAAACGAACTTTGTCGTGGTACCATTCTAATTCAAGTCAGACAAAAATGTCTGGCCCCTCATTAACACTCGCCAGCTTGCGCCTTGAAGTGCGTGCACGGTAATGAGTGCCAAACATTATCACCTCATCAATCAGACTCAGTGATACCAATTCATTTCAGGCCATCTTCACCCCGCCGTGGGTTATTCGCTTGCAGCAAATCACGAACTCTCTACGAACCATTGACGGTGGTTACTCTCCTGATCACATTGTTTTCAATCGCTTAATTTATCAGTAAGTCTAATGCAACTTTAATTCGGTGTCAAGACAAACCGCTAATAAATTTATTCATATAAACGGGTGACTAGACTGGTATCGGCTTATTAATGTGAGCGTTAAACGACTTAATCGTCAAACTAATTTCTCACCTAAATTTCACTTACGCATCAATAACTTGCTCGTGTAAGATGCCCGCCGCCAACAAAAACATATGGGTCACGACGGGGCCCACAAAGCTAAACCCCCGACGCTTTAGATCCTTCGCTACTGCCGTTCCAATGGCCGATTGGTTGGTCAACTCATCGCGGGTCACTGCCGGTAACAGAAACGGCGTTCCATTAACAAACTGCCATAAATAATCTGCAAAACTCCCAAACTCGCGTTGAATTTTGACAATGCCCCGAGCATTGCGAATCACCGCACGAATCTTGCGACCATTCCGAATCATATCCGGATCGTTGGCAATCCGCTCAACGTCCATCTCTTCATCAAACCCGGCCACCACTTGGGGGACCATTTCTGCAAAGAGACGCCGATAAACCGGCAACTTACTCGCGGCCGCTTGCCAGCTCAACCCCACTTGGAAAACACCGACTGTCAGTAGTTCAAACAACACATGGTCATCATGTGTCGGTGTCCCAAAATAGGCATCGTAGTCGGCCGTCCCATTACTCGTCCAGTCACGGCCATCTTGTGGTCCAATTGCCATGTTGTCATCCCCTCTTGCTTTCAATATACCAAGGGGACTTTCCCAGTTCAACCGAAAATAACCGTTGTGACGACTTATCCCACTGATTTATTTAATATAAGCGTACTTATAACTCCACTGCGTCCCAGCTGTATTATGAATAATTCCTTTAACACCTGGTCGCTGCAAGTAAGCATAGTCGGCTTGGTAGAGCGGTGTAAAACTTTGGGTCTGGTTGATTAATTGTGAGGCCTTCACCATATCTTGCCAACGAGTCTCGGCATTCCCAGCATCTGCGTTTTGCGCCCGATCAATTAATTTATCGTAAGTTTGATTAGACCATTTACCATAATTTAGTGAGTTGGAACTAACTGGAATCTGCATGAAGGAAATCGGATCGTTAAAGTCCGCGCCCCAGTGTGAAAGGTAAATATCAAAATCACCATTTTGCGACCGCGATTGTGCTACGGACGCTGGAACGTTTTGAATATCTAACGTAAATCCAGCAAGATTCTTTTCTAGCGTACTCTTCAGATACTGCGTCACCGTGCTAGATGATGTATCATCATTGCCGGCTAAAATATTCAACTTGACTTGCTTAATTCCCAATTGTTTGAGTCCCGCGGCCCACTTTTTCTTAGCCAACGTTGGGTTGTAGGTCGTGGTATTCTTCACGGCTTGCTCCTTAGCAAAGTCCACCCCAGTTTTTGGATTCTTCGCTAATCCGCTGGCAACAAATCCCGTTGGGGTCACAGACCCATCGCCTAGCACTTTCTCTGTTAATTGTGACCGATTCAATGACAATGAAATGGCTTGGCGAATATTTTGGTTCGCTAAGATCTTACGCTTCTGAGTATCATTGTCCTTAAAGTTATACTTCAAATGAATCACAATGGAGTAAGGATACTGCTTAAAGGCTTTATTATTCTTGTAATTTTTGACCTGTTCATTAGACAGCTGTGCAAAGTCCAGCTTGTTATTCTGGTACAGGCTCAATCCAGTTTGTGGGTTTGTCACAACTTGATACTTAATCTGATGTAGCTTCACCACGTTCTTGTCCCAATACTGATTATTCTTCACAAACGACCACGTATTGCTTGTCCCGTTCCACCCGGTAATCTTAAAGGGACCGCTGTAAACCATGTATTGTGATTTTGTCGCGTACTTCTTGCCATACTGGTCGACAACCTTCTTATTCTGCGGAGCAAATAGCGGATAGGCCATGAGAATCCTAAAGTAAGCCATGGGTTTATCTAATTGAACCACCACGGTCTGCTGATTTTTGGCCCGAATTCCCACTTTATTCGGATTCATTTTCCCGGCAATAATCTTATCTGCATTCTTAATTCCGGAGAAAAGATACGTGTAGGTAGACTTGGTTGCCGGCGTTAACGTCCGGCGCCACGAGTAGACAAAGTCCTGGGCGGTAATCTTATCACCGTTACTCCATTTGGCATTGTCGCGGATGTGAAATGTCCAGGTCGTTTTATCTTTGGACACCTTCGCTAAGTCAGCTAATCCCGGCGCAACCTTACCATCATTTCCCAAGCGATAAAAGCTTTCAAACACGTTTCCTGTCTGCCCATAGCCGGTTGCCTTAGCCAAGTCGATCGTGTCTAATGCCGCCGTTGCTGGCAGCCGCAAGACCTGCTGCGGCTTGCTAGCCGATGTTGATTGTCCACAAGCAGCCAAGCCCATCCCTAATGCAATAACTGCCGCAACTAGTCCCATTCCAGTCCATTTTTTCATGTGTTCTTGACTCCTTTTCTTTCTCAAATTTGTGGTGTGCAATCCGCAAAATTCAATTTAAAACACGAAAAAGCGGGTTATCCCTTCACTCGCATCGTGAAAGGATAACCCGCTACACTGACAACCTGCGTTGTCGTTATGTACTGCTACGGTTTAGCCGGAAAATCACGATTTTGAGCAACACAAAATGGCACGTTACATTCGCAACATGCAGCAGAGATCATCTTCATTTGGGTTGTCAGGTTCATCATCGTGATTTTCCTCCTTACTTTTTGTTATTAATTGGATTGCACAAATCTAAAGTTACCTTAAGCCTTTAAATTTGTCAAAGAAAAACTTTTAGCAGGGATACCCGGGCACCCCGAAATTCCCCATCTATCGCGCCTATACCCCGACAAAATAATTAGCTCCGTAAAATTCACAACACCACGCTAACATCTGCTAAATGAAAACGGTATACTAGAAGTAAGTTGAACAAAAAGAAAGGATTTGAACGTATGGACATCGAACGAACGCTTGCTGAACTCACATTACCTGAGAAGGCTGCTCTGGTTTCCGGTAAAAATAACTGGTACACCGCAGCAGTTGATCGCCTAGATTTACCAGCGCTGATGATGACGGATGGCCCTTCTGGATTACGGAAACAAACTAATTCTGGAACCACCAATATCAATGACGCCATTCAGGCCATTACCTATCCGGCCGCTGCGTTAAGCGCCAGCACGTGGAATGAATCCCTTGTGCACCAGCTTGGGGAACACTTGGGAATTGAAGCGCGCGCCGAACAGGTCAGTCTCTTACTCGGACCCGGTGTTAACATGAAGCGCTCACCCTTGGGTGGTCGTAACTTTGAGTACTTAGCTGAAGATCCGCTCGTTGCTGGGAAGCTCGGCAGCGCCTACGTTCAGGGGGTCCAATCCCAACACGTTGGGGTAGCCGTTAAGCACTTTGCGGCGAACAACCGGGAAAACCAACGCTTCACCGCCTCTAGTGATATGTCAGAGCGAACCCTACGGGAACTCTACTTGCGTACCTTTGAAATCATCGTCAAATCAGCCTATCCGGCAACCATTATGACGTCTTACAATAAAATCAATGGTGTGCTCAACTCACAAAATGAACGCTTGTTACGGCGAATCTTACGGGATGAATGGGGCTTCCACGGCGCTGTTATGTCCGACTGGGGTGCTGTCGCCAATACGGTTCAAGCCTTGAAAGCTGGCCTAGATCTCGAAATGCCTGGGAAGGGCCAGACTTCCGTTAATGAAATCATCCGCGCCGTCAACACAGGTGAGCTAGATGAAGGGACTTTGAATAAAGCGGTACGCCACCTCTTACACGTCGTCGATAATTGGTTACCAGCTGACCACGCGCAACCCTATGATCACGCTGCGCATCACCAATTTGCGCGCAAATTAGCGGATGACGGTATCATCTTACTGAAGAACCATGAGGATGAACTTCCTTTAGATCCACAAACAACTGGCAAGGTTGTGGTGATTGGTGAGCTGGCTGAAAATCCACGTTTCCAAGGATCTGGCAGTTCCCATGTTAATCCGACTAAATTGGTTTCCCCATTAGATGCACTGGCTGATAGTGGGCTAAAAGCCGACTACTACCCTGGTTATCGTCTCGATCAAAGGGAAACCAACGGCGACCTCGCTGAAGCAGCCTTAACCGCTGCTAAGACTGCCGATCATGTCATTATTTTTGCGGGTTATCCAGAAGCGGCCGAATCAGAAGGCTTTGACAAGGCCTCCCTCATGTTACCCGAAAACCAGTCAGACTTAATTGGCAGTTTGGCCAAAGCCAATGTCCATACCACTGTGGTGTTACAAAATGGCTCTGCGGTTGAAATGCCATGGATTCACAGCGTAGCGGCCGTTGTTGAAACTTATCTGGCCGGCGAAGCTGTTGGGGAAGCGACTTGGGATATTATTACTGGCGCCGTTAATCCTTCCGGTCATTTGACCGAAACTTTTCCTCGTCGGCTCACTGATACCCCAATGGCTCCCACATTTGGTCAAGACCCCCATCACGAATACTATACCGAGGGCATCTTCATGGGGTATCGCTACTACGATACACACGAAATGCACGTGCTATTTCCCTTCGGTCACGGTCTCAGCTACACTACGTTCGAATATACGAATCTCAAGTTAACTCAAAACGAACGCGGCGCCACCGTGACGTTTGACGTCACCAATACAGGTGCGCGCTCAGGACAAGCCGTACCGCAACTCTACATCGCTAATCACGCTTCCCACGTTCCCATGCCAACCAAGGAGCTACGTGCCTTCACCAAAGTTGCCATTGCTCCTGGCGAGACTGAAACGGTCACTCTAGCGCTTGATCGACGTGACTTCAGTTGGTGGTGCGAACCCAAAGCTCGTTGGCAAGCTGATTCCGGCGACTACGAAGTCATGATTGGTGAGTCCTCTCGCGATATTCGTCTGCAAGTTAAACTCACGATGGATTTCAAAAATTCACCGGCGCCAATCACGACCGAAACCTATATGGCAGCCATTGTTAAAAATCCACAATTACGCGATCTCTTCAAGCAGGTTGTTTTAGCACCAGAATATGCTGGTCCGGAAAACTTCTTAGCCACCACGGATGACCAAGGAAGTCTACAAATCTTTCAGGATCGCATGTTCATGAACATGCCATTGCGAGCTGTCGTCGCTTTGGGTGGTCCCCAAACGTTAATTACAGACTTTATCACACGGGCAAACACCTTATTACGCCAATAATCTTAAAAAGCGTTACGCGGAAATTTCCGTGTAACGCTTTTTAAGTTAATTTAGATGCTTCACATGTGGCGTATGATCCAGGGGGTACTCTACGGGCGTATCCCAATCGTTTAACATTTCATCGGTTAAGCGAATCCCTTGTAATTCTTGATTATCGTAAGGCTCCATGTAATAGGCTCGATCGTCTAAACAAGCATAGCCCCGATATTGCGTATAATCACTGGTGCCATCTGCCATTAACTTAACCCCCTTAGGGATAGTAACGCCATCTAATAAGTGTTGCAGTGTCGTCAACGTGCTTGGTGTGTCGGCTGCCGCTTCACTGTAGTGCTTATTAAATACCGTACGGACAAATCGTGATGGCGAGGTATAATCACCGGGCAACCCTAAAGCTCCGGTTCCTGGTCCTTGCGTTGGTAACTGATAACCCAAGCGATCTTGTAATGGCCGTTCGGCCGCCTGTAATGTCCCATAAGTACTCAAGTTTTGCAGATGCCAATTTAATTCGGGCGAGTTGGCCATTACCCCTACTGGATCATCAATCAGATGCAGATCCGCATTTGTTGCCTCCAACACCGCTGTGTCACCCGTCGGATCACTAAAGATAAAGTGTAGTGGCGTTGTCAGCCCCAAAAGTGACACCGGAACGTCTAAGATTTGAATGTGCTTGACCAATTCCCGTAAATCAGCCACACTCTGAGCGTTGCCTAAGGCCCAAGCAACAACGTCGTGGGGGGCAATTGCCAGTTTGTCAGCTGGTTCCGACTGTTGATATTTGGCATAGCCGCGGAAATACAAGGCCGCAGCACCTAAGCCAAACTCATTAACACCATCTACAAAGATATAGTGACTTAAATTACGACCGGCACCAATGAATCCATACTTCGTCGTAAACGTACCAGCATCCCCATCAATCTCCTGTTGCCGGGGCATAAAGATCGGTTGACCACCCAGTTCAAAAGCAAAATCCATTGTCCGCGCCAAAAAGTGATCGCCACGACTGTTTTCATAAGTCAAACTCGTGCACATTAAAAATCATCCCGCTTCTCATTTAATTACTCCCCATTCTAACGCTTCTACTGTGATTCTGCACGAAAAATCGTTGAAACTATGTGCGATTTTTTAAAACATTTATCAACAACATGATGAAAGCAAACGATGGTTCAAACATCCAGTCATCTTGCCGCCAAAAGATGGACTAGCAAAATTAGGTCACTGTCGCAAGCTGACTAACTAAACTGAGATAAATCCCTTAAAATCAAAGCATCTGGCTAGTTATTCGTTGCCAAACTGCGTATTCTCAGAGGTGAAAAGAAGCAACCATCCTCACCCAAATTTTGAGTGTCAGATTGTCTAGCCATCCCCCTAAAATCATCCTAAAACAAAACTGTTATCAACAGTTAATTTACAGCGATCCACCGTTAAGCTCCCCCCTTGGTCCCGGTTAGGATGCGTTCACTCCTTTTTAAAAAGCGTTCACGGCTTTCGCCCTGAACGCTTTTTTCGGTCCCAAATCATTAAATTAATCCGCTGCATGATAACGAATCGTACTTTCCCCGTTGCCATTCGCAACCACTTGTAGTTGATTGGCAACTTGGTCACGAAGTTCGCTCACATGACTGATAATGCCAATCATCCGGTGGCGTCCCTCAATCGTTTCTAATGATTCCAATGCTGTCATTAAAGCATCCTCATCTAAAGAACCAAAGCCCTCATCAATGAACAAGGCATCCACATCTACACTCCCTGTCGTTTGCTGGATGACTTCACCTAACGCCAAGGCTAACGCTAGGGACGCGATAAAACTTTCGCCCCCCGATAACGTATGCACGCTTCGCTGTTCGCCAACATGGTCGTCATACACATTGATTTCCAATCCAGAGCGTTTCTTAGACGCAGCAGGTGTTTCATCAATAACAAATTGATACCGGCCGTTAGTAAGTTGCTGGAATCGCTGATTACCAACGGTAAGAATTTGACGCAAATATGTCTGTAGAACATAGCGCTCTAATCCCAATTTGCTATTTGGTCCATCACCATTGACCACACCTGCTAATTCCGTCAGCTCTTGGGTTTGTTGAAGTGCCGTTGCTTGCTGGTCTAATACCGCCCGTAATCGCTGCGTCGCTTGCTCATTTTGCTCTAATAAGTTTTTCAATTGGCGCTCTTGCTCCCGTAAGGTAGTGACCGCCTGGTTGGCTTCGATTAAAGCCGACTGTGTTGCTTCACGATCTGGTTTGGCTTGTCCCTGAAGGCGTTTTGACAACGTTTCAATCAGGGTTGCTAGGCGGGCCTGTTGGGCTTGAAAGGTTTGTAGTTGCTCTCGTTTAACTGGCAAGGTCGCAACCTGAGGCAACCAACGGGCAACTTGTGCTTCCGTATCCGTCGCTAACGGTGCGACCGGGTGAGCGAGCTGTGCGGCCAAAGCAGCTTGCGCCGTTGCTACCCGCTGATCACTTTGTGTGACTTCCTTAGTTGCTGTCGCCAGTCGATCTTGGGCCACAAGAACCGTCTGTTGGGCAGTCTGGCATTGCTGCTCCAAGGCCGTCCACATTTGTTGATCAGCGGCCAGTTGATCCTGTAGTTTCTGGACCCGCGTTAAATATTCTGCTCGAGTCGACGCATCAGCCGGTAATCGTTGCTGTTCCGTAGTCAAAGTGGTAGCAAGTTTATCAACCGTCGTGTTTTGCTGTTGCACAGCCTGTTGGGTTTGCGTCACCTTTGCCTGGAGTTCCACGGCCGCTTCAGTTAACTGCGTGATCTGTGTTTGCGCCTGTTTCAAAGCGGCTCGTTGTTCTTGATTGGCCTGTTCAGCCTGTTGCTGCTCCTGGCAACGCTGCGTTAAAATCGCCGCCATTGCGGTCAGGTCCATCGTATCTGCCACTGATAGTTGGGCCCGTAACGCTTGCAACGCCGTTTGATGTTCCTGCTGGTTAGCGTTCAATTGTTGTTGCAACGTCATCAACTGGGCGGCCAGTTGATCAGCCTGCTGCGTCGCGTGTGTCGCTTGATCCTGTGCCCGTTTGACATCATCCTCGGTGGCTGTCTCAGTCACCGTTGCCTGTGCTGGTTGCGGGTGGGTTGTCGATCCACATACTGGACACGGGGTTCCGGGGGTTAATTGCGCACTCAAGGTAACAATTTGCTGCCGAAGGAAAACCTGGTATCGGGCGGCTGCCAAGTCATGTGCCGTTTGGGCGGCTGATTGGGCTGTCTGTAAACGTCCCGTTATTTGCGAAATTTGCTGAGTTAAGTCGGCCTGTTGCGCAACTTGTTGCTGTAAGGTTGCTGCTTGACTTTGAGCATCTGCTAAGTCATTTGCTTGTTGCAGTAGTTTCGTCTGCCGCGCATAGATCTCCGCTTGTTGGTCTAAAATCGCCCGTTGCTGCGTTTGCGCTTGTTGATTCGTCGTCCAAGCCGTTTGCGCCTGTTGATAAGCGATTTGCCGCTTTTCAGCGTCTTGCTGGGCCTGCTGGAGATCCTGCTCTAAGGTGGCTACCCGCTGATAAATCGGCTCTAAGGCACGCCACTGGGCCAAGGTCTCCGTAGTTGCGGTTATCTTTGCTGATAAGGTTTGATGCTGCTCGACTGCCGCTTGGGCCTGCTTGAGTGCCGTCTGGGCAGCCATCAAGTCCTGCTGTGCTTGTTGCTGGTCAGCCTGTCGTTGCTGTTGGGCCTGTTGCGCCTGCTCGCGTTCTTGCCAAGCTGGTTGGCGAGTTTGAACCCACTCCAACGCGGTTACCGTCGTTTGCAAGTTATCCATGGCTGGTGCTTGCTGTGCGAGCTCGGTGGCCTGCTGACGGTACTGTGTCAACTGTTGACGATCTTTTAACAGGCTTTGCTCCTGTTCATCTTGGCGAACCAACCGATCTACGGTCGCCTGAGCCGTTGCCAACCGTCGTTCTAATTGTGCTTGTTGTTCTCGGGTTGTTGCCTGCTGGGCCGCCATTAAAGTCACTACCGGCTCTGGACGTTGCGCAGCGATTAGAGTCTGGGCAGCTTCTTCATTTTCAGAAGTCCACTGCAGGCTCGCCAATAATCGGGTAACTTCTGCCGCGGTGGTCTGACTGGTGGCTTGATCTTTCTTTAGTTGCTGCTTGAGTTGTTCCGTCCAGCGGGCAAAAATTTCAGTATTAAAGAGTTGTTCTAAAACCGCCGCTTTTTCTTCACTAGGTGCAATTAAGAATTGGCGAAATTGGCCTTGAGGCAATAAAACTATCTGGGAGAATTGTTTGCCGTCCATCTGTAATAACTCTTGCAGATAGTCTCTGACTTGGTTGGTTTTTGTCAGTTGCGTGACTTCCCGATCATCAGCATAGACTGTCAGCGTCACTGCCGCCGCCACATCTGTTAACCCCTGACCACGTTTTTTGTTCAACGTCTGGGCGGGCTCACGAATAATCTCATATCGCCGATCACGATGGGTAAACGTAAAGGTGACACGGGTTCGATCCGCGGCGGTAGCAAAATCCGATCGCATAGCCGGAGCCTTGCGATCGGTACCTGAAGTCTGGTCAAACAAGGCATAACACATGCCATCGAAAATTGTGGTTTTTCCGCTCCCCGTTTTTCCGCTGATTAAGAACAGTGGCGTCGTCATAAATCGGGTGAAGTCGATTGTCGCATCCCGATACGGGCCAAAATATTCCAAGTGTAAGGTTACTGGTGTCATTGGGCATCCTCCTTTTGTGCGGCCTGCAGGGCCTCACGCGCCCACTTTTCCTGAGCAGTAGTCAATGGATGTTGGGTCATTTGTTCGAAGAAGGTGGTCATCAGGGCCAGCGGGTCGCGTTGAACTTGCTGGATATTTAAGTCAACTGGAGTGACCGTGAGTTGTTTTGTGCGATTTAATTCAATAATTTTAGGGAAACGCGTTTTTAAGCGCTGCATCACGTTGGTAATCGGGGTCGTATCCGTTAAGGCAATCGCAATAAAATCATCACGGGTTACGGAATAATGGCGCTCCGGATCCATTAGATGAGCAAAACTATCAGTCAAAACAATGAGGTCATGCAATGGTTTCAGCGGCTTAAACGTCACGGTCACCGGAGTCGTATCCGTATCAATGAGCCAGACGCCCTTGGTATCTTCGGCTTCACTCGTCGAAAATTTCAGCGGTGATCCGCTATATTTCATCGTTGGCACTTGTTGCAACGCCTCTTTACGATGCAGATGCCCCAAAGCAACATAATCAAATGGGGCCAACAATTCAGTAGGAACCGCATTCAGGCCCCCAACCTGCACCAATGTTTCGGAATCACTGTGCCGACCACCAGCCGCGAAAAAATGCGCCACTAATACATGCTTTTTGTCCGGTGCAAAATTAGCTTGCATCGCTTTAACCAACCGTTCCATGGCCTGATTAACCGTTCGAATCTGGTCATCTTCAAATAGTTGCCGTGCCTGAATCGGCTCAAAATAAGGCAATAGGAAAAATTGCGTATCCGCCAAAGTCACTGGTTTCAAAGCTGCTGCCAACCGTGTACGCATGAAGAAATTCGTACTGGCAAACCATTCTTGTCCATACCCCAATCGTGTCGCTGAATCATGATTGCCACTGATCGCCAGCACTGGAAAGTGCTGCTGACGATTCAAATCAACCAGCATCGCATTCAGCGCACTAACTGCCGCTTCACTCGGCAACGCCCGATCATAGAGGTCTCCGGCAATCACTACCGCATCGACTTGTTCTTTTTCGGCAATTTTTTTAATCTGCTCATAGGCATCACGTTGTTCGTCTAATAACGAATATCCGTGCAGCTTCTTTCCAATATGCCAATCCGCTGTATGTAAAAATCGCATGCCATTTCCTCCTATTGGTTCTCTGGTGCCCAATCACAAGTCAACAGGTGATCGTTGACCAGTCCTGCTGCTTGTAGAAACGAGTAAACTGTTGTTGGCCCCACAAACTTAAAGCCCCGTTTCTTCATTTCCCGGGAAATATGACGCGCTAGATCCGTGGTAGCGGGAACCTGATCCGCACTGGTTACTGCATGGCGAATGGGTTGATTCCCTACAAAGTCCCAAAGCCACGTACTAAACTGCCCCGGTTTCGGCCAATTGACAATTACCTGCGCGTTATTAATCGTAGCCGCCAGTTTTAGCCGATTACGGATAATCTCTGGATCAGCTAACAAACGGGTTAGGTCGACCGCTGACATAGCTGCCACTTGCGTCAAATCAAAGTGGTAGAAATCCCGCTGAAACGCGGCCCGTTTATTCAAAACTGTCTGCCAACTCAGTCCCGCCTGATAGGTTTCCAAACACAATAATTCAAATAACTTTTGCTCATCATGCTCTGGTCGGCACCACTCTGTATCATGATACAGTTGCATTGCCGGCGTCTTCGTTGCCCAACCACACCGTTTTACCATTGGGATTCCTCCTCTTTTTTAGCTAATTTCTACTATACCAGAATCTACCGTCTTGCCCAAACGAACGTTCTACTTACAATTATTCAGAAAGCGATACCATGACTGGTCTAAACCACTATCCCCAATAAATATTTACAAGTCCGGATGACTTGACCCTGCCGAATGAAAAGGCTATGCTATTGTAAATATTAAATGTTTTGGGGATTTGAGGGAGGTTAGCATTATGCGGAAACTACACCATTTAAAAGCGCAATCACTGATTGCTGCTGCAACAGTTACCTTATTGGCAACACCAGTGGTAACCAGCATCACAACTGCACAAGCTGCTAGTGTCACACCATCTTCGGCACTACTGAAGAAATCTAACGGTTACTACCGAACGCATGCCCGCGCACTGGGGAAAAAGTATAAGCTCGCCTTTGACGCGCAAAGTGCTTTGAAAAAGAATGGTAAGGCTGTCGTTTACGTTAACACGAAAGATAAGACTTTGAAGCAAAGCGTCAAGCTAGCCATGGCTTACTGGAATAAAAAACTCGGTAAGACTGAATTCACGCAAGGTTCTAAGAAAAATCACACGTTGACGTTTGGCGTGTCCAAGGCTGCCGCTTCTAAGAGTGATCAAAGTGATGCTTGGTGGACGCCCATGACCAAGAAGCTAGATGTTCGTTGGTCCTACTACACTGCTGAGAAGCAAAACATTGGGATTTCTATGACCAATCAACTCAATAAAGCTTTTTATAAGCAATATGCCGACACGATCGAAACTAAGGCTAAGGCCAACTTGGCCGCTAAAGGGATCACGACATCTGACAAGGACTATCAAAATCTTTTTAATCAGGAAGCCAGCAACGTTGAAACTAGTTTACCTGCTTACACCACGCTAAAGAAAGATGTCGGCTTAGTCAAATCAACTTTAGCCAACGAAGGACGTAAGTATGAATACGCTAGCACCATCGCCCATGAAATGGGTCATGTTATGGGGCTCAATCATTCGCCAAACAAGCAAGATCTCATGTATTTTGAAAGTGGCAATAGCAACGTTTACAGTTATAAGAAGGTTAAAGCCGGATTATCTAAATACAATCCCATTACAACGACCGATAAAAATCGCGCTAAGCTAGCGCTTAAGATTTATGTCGCTGCTCATTAAATAAATCCGTTATAAATTGGTATCTGCTTGCGTAGAGGTGCCAATTTTTTATTTGCAATCGAACTGTAACTAAATGTAAATTGTCCGTAACCTCCCTGTCCCGCTTCCCGTGTACAATGAAACCAAAGACTGAGGAGGATATTTTCATGAAAATTACGTTACATAAAGTCGTTGCCGGTTTAGCTGCTATGGCCGGTACTGTGGCAGTTGGTGTGGCATTGAATACAACCACAGCGAGTGCGGCTGGTACTAAAATCGCCGATATCTCACAATATCAAGGCAATATTAATTGGTCCAAGGCATCTAAAGATTTAAAATACGCCATTATTCGCGTCCAGCACGGGAGTAAAGGTGATGCTGGTTATATGGTCGATTCCAAGCGAAATGTGAATGCCAATGGTGCTTACAAGTATGGCGTGCCATTCGGTCAATACATGTTTGCCGAATTCACTAGCGTCAAGGATGCCCAACAAGAAGCTAAAGACTTCTACAAGCGGAGCAATGCCCACACGAAGTTCTTCGTGCTTGATGAAGAAAAGCGCATGAGTTCCGCTAAGAGTAGTGAACAAACCTACGTCAATGCTTGGTTGAAGACAATGCGTAGCTTGACCGACAAGCCACTCATCATGTATGCCGGTGAATATTATGCCAATGCCCACAATTTGGATTTTTCTAAATTTGATGGGTCATGGATCGCCAAGTATAGCTCTACCAAGCCATCCGTTTCAGGAACGTCGATTGATCTTTGGCAATATACCAGTTCAGGCTCTGTTTCCGGGATCAGTGGTAATGTTGACTTGAACAAAACGTTAAATAGCAGCGTTGTTAAGAGCTGGTTTAACGGCACGGCAACGGCTTCCTCAACAACCTCTACCAGTTACTACAAGAGTGTGAGTGGTGTCACTGGCGTCAAGGTTAAAAAGACCATCTATGAATACAACTCAACGCTGTTCACCAAGAACAAACGGAGTACGAAACTCGCTGCTGGGAAGAAAATTGCTGTCACAGCAATCGCTAAGAACAGTAAAAATGCTTACCGGTTCCAATTAAGTAACGGTAAGTACATCACAGCTAATAAGGGTTATGTATCAACTTACTAATCCATTCATTTAAAAAGCAACGCCACAGAGAATATCTGTAGCGTTGCTTTTTTCGTCTCACTATTGCAACGCTGTTAATACTTGGATCGTTGCTGAGTAGTAATTCTTCTTTTCAATCGACTTCGGTAATTGTTTAGCCGTCTTCGTTTTCAGGGCCGTTTTTTTCAACGTCCGTGCCCCAAAGTTAACTGGCGCCGTAAAGGCCGTATTAACATACTGATTAACTGCTTTGCCCCCCAAAGTGTAGACCGCCGTCACTTTCTTTTTCTTGTTAAAGAAGGTCAATTGCTTGGTCAATGCTCGCTTGGTCACAGCGTCTTTACTCATCCTATACGTCTGAGCTAATCGCCAAGGCACGCGACAAGCATTGTACCCGTATTGATTATCGGTCCCCGATTCGATCGCATAGGGTTTAACCGCCTTAAGCTTAATACCACTCCCCGTTGCGTAGATGAAGTCTGGAAAAAGCCCGGTCTTATGACGCGCACTTAATTTCTTAACCGCGATTTGACTACGTTTTGCGACCGTCGTCCAACGTTTATCCTTCGTATACTTCGCAAAGGTTTTGAAGTACCCCGTAAGCAAATCAGACGTCCGTAACTTGCTACGATCATACGAACTGGTTGCCCAATTGCCCATTGTTGGTAGCGCCGTTGTTGGATTAATTTCTTTAGCTTTAATTGCTGTCAGTAACTTCTTAGCGGCTTGCTTGTAATTAACCTGCTTGCTCCCCCACTTTTTGTCAGCCAAGATTAAGGCATAAGCAATATCTAAGTCACCATCCGTAGCACTATTCTTTTCAGAACCCACACTTGTCATCCTGCCGGCCCGCTTCGTTTGCTTCCATTGCATTAACGGCAGACTGCTTGAAATCCGGTGAGCACGATAGTACTTGTACAACTGATTAAATGTTGTCCGTGTATTGGCACCCTTTTTAGCTGCCAATACAGCCGCCAGCATCCCATAACCTTGACCTTCGGAAAATGCGGTGGTCGCCCCTTGCCCATTATTAGCCTTCACATATTTTTGTGATTTCCCCGCAACATAGGCCTTTTGCCATTGCTTATATGTGGTGACGGCCCGGCTAGCCTGCGCTTGGCTAGTATGTAAGTTCGTTAGGCCCCATGCCAACCCACTCACCAATACAATGAGGGTTAAACTCCCCCAGATGCCTTTTCTTTGCATCTTCATCGACTCCTTCTTTTTCAGCTTTACTTAATAGATAGTATGCACCTCTTAATAAATCTTGTCGTTCAAATTAACCCACCGTGAATAAACTGACGCTAAAAAAGGCTGCGATTTCACGCAACCTACTCATAACCTAATCATTAAAAATAGCCTTGGCTAAATTGAATGCCGACCACGCTTTCGGCCAACCAACATAAAAGGACAAGTGGGTAATCACTTCAGCAATTTCGTCCTTGGTGATCCCATTTTCCTTTCCAATTTTTAGATGCGCCGGTAATTGTTCGAAATTTCCTGCTGAGATCAACGCGGAAATCGTGATCAAACTCCGTTGGTGGGCCGGCAGCTCACTTTCGCGCGACCAAACTTGACCGAATAAAACATCATCATTAAGTTCCGCAAATTTTGGGGCAAAGTCGCCGAGATTATCGCGACCGGCCGTTTGTTTTTTAACCATTACTTTTCCTCCTCATCCAAGGCAGCATATTCAGCATCACTAACGGGTTCCAACCATTCAGGTGTCCCCGCAGTGATTGCAATATGACTAAACCAGCTATCCTTGGTGGCACCGTGCCAATGCTTAACCCCATCCTTAGTGACAACAACCTCACCAGGATGTAGCCGACGAGCTGGTTGACCAGCCTCTTGGTACCACCCTTCACCACCAGTGACCAATAGTAATTGAAAACCGTCATGATGAATGTGCCAGTTATTCCGACAACCAGGCTCAAAAGTTACATTACTAACACTGACGCTAACATCCGGATCACTAACTAACCCCTGTAAGTAACTCTGTCCAACAAAGAAATCTTGATAAGCAACATTTTTATCCCCTACTGGAAAAATCACACCATTTTTAACTTGTTCGTTTTTAACCATTAAACTCATCCTTTCTCATCGTTAAATCGTTGTAAATAATCGTGGAAACTCTCTGAGTCGGCAATTGTATGGTCCACTTTACCGTCATACCAATCAATCTTGTGCCCGAGAACCTGCAGATGCATTTGTAACTCGGCAATATCCGCCTCCGCATTGTCCCTAACTTTCTGCAACATTTCTCGCCGTTCAGTAATCGTGGTATCACCCATAGCACGCAACTTAACGTAACGTTTTAACTCATTCAATCGCATACCGGTGCCCTTCAAATGCAAAATGAAACCAACCCACCGAATATCTTCTTCTGTATAAAACCGTACGCCATTTTCATCACGCTGCGCAACGATTAGGCCTTGATCCTCGTAATAACGTAGTGTATAGGTCGACAGTCCTACCAACTTAGCAAAATCACCAATGCGGTATCGTTTCTCTGCCATTTAAACCCACCCCCTTTACTTGCTTACATGTTTTAGTAAACACCTTCGAGTGTACTCGAAGGCAAGAATAAACTGAACTATTTTGAATATTAATCTAAAAGTGGTACTTCTAACGGCTAAACCCCGCTGGAAGTACCACTTTTATTCTCACCGATTGAGAAATGCACTATATATAATTAATCAATTGTCGTGAATTGGTCAATTGCTAATTCCATCGTCCGCTCAAAGCGTTCATCAATCTGCGCTTCTGGCAGTCGAATAAACCCACCAATTTCTTGAACTATGAATCCAAACAAAGCTGATCGATACAAAGTCGATTCAACTAACCCTGTCGCACCCTTTTCATCTAAATGCAAGCTCGTAAACATCTGCTTGTACAAATCAATCAGTGCGATGTGCGTGCGTTCTAGATGACGCAAATCATCCGGATTCATTAATAAGGGTGCCAAATAATCTTGTTGTTTACAGCCGCGTCGAAACTCGCGCGCGAAAACAAATAACGCTTCTTTACCTGAAACACCAACCAGGCGCCGCATAAGGGCATCGTTCAACTCATTGACAAAACGAAGGCCAACCTGATCCAGCAAATCATTAAGACTATTCACATAATTGTAAATTGACTGTGGTCGCACCGATAACTTCGTTGCTAACGCTCGGATCGTTAACTGGTTAAGACCGTGATCGGCAATTAATTCATTGGCTTGATCTAACACTTTTTCACGTGTTAGCGTTCGTCGCTTTACCATATTTTTCGCTCCCCCATCACTACTATGTTACCTAATCTGAAGCCTAGTATAGCATACGAGTAGCCTCGCGCCCACATCATTTTGGCCACAACCAGCGGCAAAAATATGGCAGTGTTTGTACAGTCGATCTGGTGACCTGAATACACGTTAAAAAGTCTATCAGATTCCTCGTTATTGGGAGATTATGAATAATGTTGCTAATCATAAAACCAACTCAATCTTTGCCAAAACTATCGTTGACTTTTGAGGAAAATTAACTTCGCTCATTCGCCAAAAAGCATACATCAGTCATTAAAAATAATCATTTGTTTAAGATTCATCTTGCGCAGTCGATACATCAACATACCGACTTCCGATTGGCTAACTGACCACTTGATTGTGTCAGCAAATGTCACTGTCTGGCATACAACTTACTTTGATAAACTGACTCATTTTATTTTGCAGAGTCTTTAACGTGTTGGGAACTCATAATATCTTGAAGCCCATCGTAAGCCATTTCGATGCTGTTGACCACACTTTCCATGGCATCGTCGTGAATTTCCTTGCCAGCTTCGGTTAGCTTCAGTACGTGCCGACGATGGTCTTCTTCACTGATTGCAGTGGTTACCCATCCACGTTTCATCAAATTCGTAATCCTCACTGAGATTGATGAACGAGACACCCCGGCCCGTTCAACAAAGTGTCCCGGATCAAACGTGTGCTGATCAATTTCATGTAGGAGCTGGAACTGTAGTAATGTCACCTTCTGTGAGGTCATCTCCACAACGTTTAGATTCCGATCGATGTTTCTTAATTGCGTTGTCCATTTCAATAATTGGTTTATATTTTCACCCATTTTTTCTACCACCTTACTCTTTTGTTAGTCATCAACGCAAAATTAATATCATTTGCTACAAAATTCATAATGAAAATAAAATTATAGTATGACATATTGTTATCTAATCATTATTTGATATAGTGAACATTACTTGAAACTGATACGCGTTCAGCATGCTAAGAACGGTATCAGCTTTTTAGCCTTTCTAAGGTCGTCGCCAGTGTATGTTGCTGCGGCACTATGAATAAAAAGCTGTTGAAAGGACTATTTAAGACCCCTTTCAGCAGCTTTTTAACAATAACACACCATAGGTTTGGTGACTACAACCAAAGACTTTATAGAGTTACTTGTTTGGAAGAATTATGCAAGAAATTATCGGTTTATTGGTAAAGTAGTCCCCAAAGCGTATTCATTGCATTCAATTGTACAGGTAATGCAGCGTAACCGTCGGCGTTAGTGTTTGTCAAACCACCTAAGGAAATAACTGGCTTGTAGTACAAGTTAGTGTTGTCCAGCTTGTAAGCTAACTTCAATTGATCACCGTAGTGCGTCGTCGTTGGAATGTTATCCATATCCAAGTCAAACTTCATGTAAAGGCCGGAGTAACTATCGAGCTTGTCAACCAAGCCACCAGGAATCCGAGCTAACAAGGTTGGCGTTACCTTCATGTAAACAGTTGATAAACCACTATTCTTGAAGGCTGTGGCCAAGGTATCAGCTGGTACGACATCCTTCTTGTCACCCTTAACCGTCGCATCACTGTTAAACTTCTTAACAGCTGTCGTCCAGTTAACATTTGCATTACCGGCAAAACCTTTTAATGGCAAGTTAAGGTTGTCAAAGCTGTAAGCCTTAGTTCCGGTTGCTGGGTTATAGAATTCACGTTGCCAACTCTTAGTAACTGTCGTTTGGTCATTCCCAACAGAAACTGGTGCCTTAGGAGCGACGTAATCAGTTAATTGTGAAGCCAAAACCCAACCACTAGCATTCGTTGGTTCAGTAACATCAGATACGTACAACCACTTTTGACCATCCATATCATTCATAGCGGCTTTAGAAGCTACTAACTTATGTCCCTTGTAATCAGTCGTATCCTTAACGGCTGCCCCAACTTTATACTGAGAACCCTTTGGCGCTTTGTAAATTTGCGTGTCAGTACCTGGCTTAGCGAAAGACAGATCCTTTTTATCGTTGTTCGTTAAACTAGTTGAAGTCGTCGTTGATAAGTAGGTTAAGCCGCCGCCAACTTTCTTAAAGTTGTTGACTGGATTCTTTTTACCAACGTAAATGTATCCACGGTAGCGGCCGTCAAATGAGACCACTTTCATGTAGTAAGACTTGTTGCTCAACTTAGCAACTTTGTAACCACGAAGCACTGATTGAGCCTTAGCCGTTGAAGCAGAAGCAACAACTTTTGAACCACTCAGTTTGCCGGGCTTGTTGTAAATTGCGTTTGAACCTGTTGCCTTGTAATTCCGAATATAAGTTGTTGTTGGTTCGAGATTGGTTGACCCAACTTGCTTAATTTTCGAGGCAGATGCACTCATAGCAAGGCTTGAAGCTGACATGAACGATAGTGCGGCCGCAGAAATAGTTAACGTCCGCTTTAATGAACTACGCATGAAAAATCCCCCTAAATATTGTTTTATTTACGTAACATTTATGCTACAACGTTATCTTATCACAATTAGATCAAATTGCAAACACCTACAACCAAAAAATGATTTATTTTTTTACAATGAAAAACAATTATCAATGATATATGTTCGCGTGTTAATTACATACAAATATTACATATTTCTATGAGCAACTTTTTGAAACCCTTTGTTTGCACGGTTTTTATCGAATTATTAGTTAAAAATTATGATGAGTCCTATTTAAGCTTAGCTACGCTGCGTACAAAAAGGCGCAATAAAATCATAATAATTTTATTGCGCCATTATTTTTCATTTAATTATTTTACTGCTAAATATCTCAGCAACCTATTCAAATTCCTCATATTCATTTGGATCTTGATTATCAATTCGACCGTCAGTTTTATTCAACTCATTAATGGCCTGAATTTCCTCTTCGGTTAACGAGAAATCAAAAACAGCCAAATTGGCCCGTTGATGAGCTAGGTTACGTGACTTTGGGATCGGTACAATTCCGCGCTGGACATGCCACCGCAAAATGATTTGTCCCACATTCTTTTGATACTTTTGGGCCAATTGCTGAACGACTGGTTCCGTTAGGGCCGAACTTCCACGCCCTAATGGACTCCACGCTTCAGTCACAATACCACGTTGAGTGTCTTCTTTTAGCATCCGTTCTTGCACCCAGTAAGGATGTACTTCAATTTGATTAACCGCCGGCGTCACGCCTGTTTCATTAATCAGCCGATCTAAATGCTCTGGTTCAAAGTTAGAGACCCCGATTGACCGGATAAGGCCCCGCTCTTGCGCATCAATCATCGCCTGCCATGCTTCAACGTAATGATCTCGCTTAGGCAATGGCCAATGAATCACATATAAATCAAAATAATCTAATCCTAATCGATACAACGACTCCTGAATCGCCATTGTCGCATCGGCGTAACGGTGATACTTACCTGGCAACTTGGAGGTGACAAAGAACTCAGCACGCGGGATACCGGAACGACGAATCGCTTCACCGACTGCACCTTCGTTATCATAATTAGTGGCCGTATCTAGACTCCGATAACCATCTGTAATTGCGGCCAAGATTTGATTAACACCGGCACCACCACGAATCTGGAACGTGCCTAAACCAATGGCCGGCATTTGGTAACCATCATTTAACGTCACTACAGGAACTTGTGTCATCTGATAACCTCCTACTTTTAAATTAATTTCACCTTACTGCTTTCGACTAGCGATGTGAACTAATCTGCTTTGAGTGCCGCTTGGTGTTGCTTAATGACCCGATTCAACATAACGGCCAGCACCAGCGAAATGGCCGCATAACCTGCCGCTCCCCAACTGATATGCGTTAAGCCAACTGCGCCCAACATACCTGAAGCAGTGGCTGAACCCAGTGAAATCCCAAAATTAAAGAAGATCGAATTGAGTGATGAGGCCAATACGGCTGATTGTGGATAATCCTGCTCCGCAATATTTAAGAAATGAATCTGAATGGGCGAATTTAAAATGGTGACAATCAAACTTAACGCTAGCAACACACCCAATCCGATAATCTTACTGTTCAAGGCAACCGGTAACAGGGCGAGCAGGCACACATCCGCCACGTAGAATCGCGGCATCACGCGTAACCCATTGCGCTCCGCCAACACACCAGAAAGACGGTTGCTAATAATACTCATAATCCCAATTAGGAAGAGTAACCAATTCAGACTGGTCGTACTAAACCCTAGCGCCGTAGTCAATAGTGGCCGAATATACGTATAATAAGCGTACATCGTGGCCGCCGTAAACAAGACTAACGCAATCCCTACATAAATCCGCCGATCCTTTAGCAACACCAATTGATTTTTGATACTGCCTTGCACCTGTTCGACCTTTCGGGGAAGCAGCCAACCTAAGAGCACGCAAGTAATGGCACTGATGATCGAAATTAAGTAAAAGGCGTCATGCCAGCTGTAACTGGTACTAATCGCGGTACCGATGGGCACCCCGAAAACAGACGCAATACTAAAACCAGCAAAGATCCATGAAACCAACCCAGCCCGCTTCTCCCGTGGTGCAATCGTACTTGCAAAGGTCATGATTAACGAAATAATGGCCCCTGCGACCATCGCCGTTACCACTCGCGATAACAATAAAACGCCGTAATTCATCGCAGAGCCGCTCAACGTGTTCCCAATCAGGAAAATAACCATCAAGGTCATTAGCGTTTTATATCGGCTAAACCGATTTGTCAAAATTGTGATAAATGGCGTACTAATCGCATAAATCGTGGCAAAAATTGTCACTAAGTACCCCACTGTTGCCACAGGAATTCTGAACTCGCGCGCAATATCCGAAAGTACCCCGACAACAATAAATTCATTACATCCCAACATAAAGGCAACCAGTACAAAGACAATTGCCTGCCAACGATATTTCTTCACAGTTTTTTATCCTCCTATTAGCCAGTTATTTCGACTCTTGAACCACTACGGCCGCTTTTTTAGCCGCAATTGCTCGATTCAATCCAATGACAATCACTAACGAAATTACAGCAAACACAGCAGCCCCCCAGCCTAAATAACCTAAGCCGACACGCGTCAACATGACCGATGCGGTCGCCGACCCTACTGAAATACCAATATTGAAGAAGATAGCATTTAGTGAGGAGGCCAACGCAACCGATTGCGGATAACTGGCTTCCGCTACATCCAGAAAATGGACCTGAATCGGTGAATTAACGGCCATAATGATCAGCGTCAAGACCAAGAAAACGCCGAAACCTGCCACCCGACTCTGCATCGCTACTGGCAAACACAACAGTAGGCCGATATCCATTACATAAAACCGGGGCATCGTGGTTAAACCATGACGCTCGGCAATCTTACCTGATAACCGATTACCTAAAATACTCATAATCCCTAGGACAAAGAGCAACCAATTTAGCGCTGTGGTACCAAACCCCAGACCAGTCGTCAGTAACGGACGAATATATGTGTAATAGGTATACATCGCCGCGGCTGTAAACAAGATTAGCGCGGCTCCCAGATAAATACGCCGATCCGTTAGCAACACCAACTGGTCTTTAATCGTGCCGCTCACATGCTTAATGTGACGGGGTAAAATTCCAACCATTACCAGACACGTCACTAAGCTAACCACCGAAATCAAATGAAAAGCCACATGCCAACTGTAAGCCGTGCTAATGGCCGTCCCAACTGGCACACCAACCACCGATGCAATGCTAAACCCCGCTGCTAGCCAAGAAATCAGCATCGCCCGTTTCTCCCGTGGCGCAATATCGTTAGCAAAGACGATAATCAGGGATTCAATGGTGCCGGCTACTGCGGCGGTTATCATTCGGGTTAATAAAAACCACCCGTAGCTACTAGTGAAGCCGCTCCAAGTATTCCCAATGGCAAATTCTATAATTAATCCGAACAGAAATTAAAAAGCCCAAAGCAATCAC
>OMJG01000448.1_pt1 | contig 31253 bp, 29 predicted proteins | sample 1646431 | NCBI WGS metagenome assembly OMJG01 (sample SAMN03771674, study PRJEB25209) | food metagenome | isolation source: Cotija cheese | place: Mexico:Jalisco,Michoacan | collected 2011-12-12
CGGAGCGGTTGCGCGCCGAGTAGACGAGGTTCACGGGCGCCTCAAAGCCGGGGACCAGACGATGGAAGGAGTTGATTGACGGGTTAGTGAACGCCAAGAGCGACGGGGCGTGCTTGAGCAGGCCGCCAATGTACCAGCGGGCCAGATCGGACAGGCCGCCATAGCCCTTCTCGTCAGCGAACAGGGGTGCGCCGTCCTTCCACAGGGACTGGTGGCAGTGCATACCGGAGCCGTTATCTCCAAACAACGGCTTGGGCATGAAGGTGACGGTCTTTCCGGCCTCCCACGCGGTGTTCTTGATGACGTACTTGAACTTCATCATGTCGTCAGCCGCGGCCTGCAGCGTATCGAACGTGTAGTTGATTTCCTGCTGGCCACCCGTGCCTACCTCGTGATGGGCACGCTCCACAACAAGTCCAACCTCTTCGAGGTAGTTGCACATTTCGTTGCGCAGCTCGGTGTAGTGATCGTTCGGGGAAACGGGGAAGTAGCCGCCCTTGACGCGGGTCTTGTAGCCGAGGTTGCCGCCTTCGGTTTCCTGACCGGTGTTCCACCAGCCCTCTTCGGAATCGAGGTGATAGAAGGATTGACGAACATCTTCACCGAATCGGACGTCATCAAAGATGTAGAATTCGGCCTCTGCCCCGAAGAACACGGTATCGGCGATACCCGTTGAGCGCAGGTAGTCCTCCGCCTTTGCCGCGATGTTGCGGGGATCGCGTGAGAACGTCTCCTCTGTGAAAGGATCAACGATCGAGAAGTTCACTACGAGGGTCTTATCCTTGCGGAACGGATCAATAAAGGCCGTAGTGATATCGGGTACGAGCTTCATATCTGATTCGTGGATTGCTGTGAAGCCTCGAATCGAAGAGCCGTCGAACATCAATCCGTCGGTGAACACATCGTCTTTGAAAGCAATCACTGGAATCGTGAAGTGCTGCATAATGCCTGGGAGATCGCAGAAGCGAACGTCGATGAACTTGACGCCCTCTTCCTTTGTGTAGGCAATCGCCTCTTCAGCGCTCGAGAACATTTTCGCTCCTTCGTTGTTCGCGTGGATTCTTCCCCGCGGTCCTTGGCTAGCGTAATTCATGGGAATTACCCCGGCGTCACTTATTTGTTTCAGACGTGTTACATGCTATGAGGTGTAGGCAACAAAAATGGGAGCCCATAGGCTCCCATTCTGCTTACTTCCCCCGCATCGCGCGGCGGTTCGGCCGAGCGTTGTATGGATCGATTCCCTTCGGAATCGGCAGTGCGTTCTTATTCAGGGCCTCGAGGCGGTAGGAGAGTGCCGCGACTTCCTGAGAGGTAATCTGTTTCTTCAGCTTCTTGATCTGCTTCTCAAGCTTCGCCAGATCCACCTGACCTTCTTCTTCTCCCACCATGATCTCGTGGATGGGGGCCGATGGCGCGATTCGCTTGATCGCCTTGCGCTCATCGTTTAGCAGCCTCCCGGCTCTGCTCTTGGTGCCTTCGCTTACCAGTACTACTCCGGGGCGTCCGAGGGCTCGGAACACCATTTCCTGAGTGCGCGCATTCACGCGGACGGGTTCTGATTTGACGTTCCACCCGCGCCCCAAATTATCAAGTACAGCGGAGGAAGCCCCAGCCATACCGCGCAGCTGGGAATAGCTGGCCTTGCGGACCAAGCGCAGGAGCAGGAACATCGGGAACATGAGGGCGAAGGCAACCCCGAGAAGGATCCACTGGATCCACTTCCCGGTGACGATCGCGGGAATTAGGCCAATCGCGAGGCCAAGGACAAATGCGCCGATCAGCGCCCAAGGCAGCCAAGAGTACGTGCGTTTGGTGATGCGATAGGCATCCCCAAGGTAATTCCACCAGTGCTTCTTCTTCTCGCCCGGTGCCTTTTTCTCTTTCGCCATGACAGCCCTCGTCCAACCTTTCAGAGTATTAACTGCACTGAGTCTAGTTGATAGGCACCGCTCCGCCCAAAGACGCGGGGCCTGTGGATAACTTCTGCAGGAAAACACCCGGTGTGGTGGTCTTAGAGGGAGGTGATCACCATGAGATTTGTAGCTGGCGGATGCGCATTCGGGCTGGCCCTAGTGCTGACTTTAACTCTGGGCATCCCTGACGAAACTGGCCAACATTCGCCATCTTCGGCTCGGGAGTCAAATGATTGCTCCCAAGACTTTGAGAAAGTGGTCACGGAATTGGTTGCAGCGCGGGATCAAGCCCTAATTATGCGGGAGGACGAAGCGCTCTTCACTCTGACCGTTGAGGGCAGCGCCGTTCGTGCTCAAGATGAAGATCTGTTGGCCTCCCTTGCCGATTCCGAGATCACCGAGCTGCATACTCGCGTTGACGCCGTGCACCTGCTTGGAAACTGGGAAGCTTGCGCAGATTCAGGTGTGGACTACTCAGGAGAGTCTAAGTGTTGTTGGGGAGGAGCCCGTTGGGGAGTTGCCATCGCGGTGCGCCGTTTGGAACCTTGTTGGGCCGGCGTGGAAGCTGGATTCGTTGGGGGAGTGTGAATAACGACGACGAAGGCCGGGGTGCAGAACACACCCCGGCCTTAATGTCTCAGGCGGTTCTGGTTCAGATACCTAGATCGCCTTCAAAATCGCCCGACTCAAGGCGGCGCTTGAGATCGGAGAGATAGCGGCCAGCATCGGCACCGTCAACGAGGCGGTGATCGTAGCTGAGAGCTAGATAAACCATGGAGCGTAGGCCAATCACTTCATTGCCATCGGCGTCCTTGATCACTGCCGGACGCTTGACGATCGTGCCGACCCCCAAGATTGCAACCTCGGGCTGGTTGATGATCGGCGTATCGAACAGTGCGCCTGCCGAACCAGTGTTGGTGATCGTGAAGGTAGATCCCGAGAGCTCGTCCGCCCCGATTGTGTTGTCACGGACCCGAGCGGCCTTATCGTTGATCGCCTTGGCAATGCCCGCGATGTTGAGATCGCCGGCATCCTTGATCACGGGAACCATGAGGCCCTTGGGAGCGTCAACCGCGATACCTAGATGCTCGTGATCCCAGTAGTGGACCTGCTTGCCATCGATTGAGGCGTTGACCTTCGGATGCGACTTCAGCGTATCCGTAGCGGCCTTCACGAAGAACGGCAGGAACGTGAGCTTCGTTCCGGCCTTCTCCTGAAATTCGGCCTTCTTCGCAGCACGCAGGGACACGATCTTGGTCACGTCTGCCTCGATCACCGTGGTGAGCTGAGCCGAAACCTGTAGGGACTCCACCATGCGCTTGGCGATAACCGTGCGCATGTGTGGCATCTTTTGCGTGGTGCCACGCAGCTTGGCGGCCTCGGCGGAAGGCTTGGCCGGAGCCGCAGCCTTGGCCGGAGCGGCAGCTTCCGGAGCCGGAGCAGCAGCCTTGGCGGCTTCTGCTTCCTTGGCAGCCTTAATCGCATCCTCAACGTCTTGACGGCGAATCCGCCCGCCAACTCCTGTGCCCGTGATCGCGCCCAAATCCACGTTGTTCTCGCGAGCCAGCTTGCGAACAATCGGCGTGACGTAGCCGCCCGGCTCTGAACCGGTCTCTACGGGAGCGGCTGGCGCGGGGCTGGACGTTGCTGGAGCAGGAGCCGGCTCGGGGCTCGGGGCAGGCGCGGCTGGTGCGGGTGCCGGACTTGGTGCCGCGGGTGCTGCGGCTTCGGGGCTCGGGGCGCTAGCAGGAGCGCTGTCACCGATGTAGGCAAGTATGGTGCCAACATCAACGGTGTCATCTTCGTCAACCAAGATCTTCTGGAGAACGCCTGAGGCGGGGGCCGGTACCTCGGAATCCACCTTGTCGGTGGAGACTTCGAGGATGGGCTCATCCTGCTCAACGGTATCGCCAACGGCCTTGAGCCAAGTAGTAACCGTTCCCTCGGTGACAGATTCACCGAGAGCCGGCATCTTAATGTCTACGGACATGTTTATCCCTCGTATCAGTTGTGAGTGTGGAGTGGCTTGCCAGCAAGGGCCATGGCGGCCTCGCCGATTGCTTCGTTCTGAGTGGGATGGGCGTGGATAAGGCCCTCTAGATCTTCGGGGTAGGCTTCCCAAGCCACCATGAGCTCGCCTTCGCCCACCTGCTCACCCATGCGTGCACCGATGGCGTGGAATCCAACGATGGGGCCATCCTTCTCGCGGATCAGCTTGACGAATCCCGCTGTGCCCAACATCTGGGACTTTCCGTTGCCAGCAAGGTTGAACTCTGTGGCCTCAATATTCTCCTTGCCGTACTTCTCTTCGGCGGTGTTCTGATTGAGTCCCACTGAGGCGATCTCGGGATTGCAGAAGGTCACGCGAGGGATCTTGGTTTCGTCGATCACCTTGGGGTTAAGCCCAGCGATCTCTTCAGCTACGAAGATTCCCTGTAGGAATCCGCGGTGAGCAAGCTGGAGGCCAGGAACGATATCGCCAACTGCATAGACTCCTTCAACGTTCGTCTGAAGGCGATCGTTGGTCAGAACGAATCCACGATCCATGGAAATGCCCGCTTCTTCGTATCCGAGGTTGGCGGTGGCAGGGCCCCGGCCAATGGCCACGAGGAGGTAATCTGCATCGAACGTCTTGCCGTCTTGGGTGTGGACGGTCACGCCGTTTTCGTGTTGATCCACGTGATCGAACATGGTCTTGGTCTTGAACTTGATGCCGCGCTTACGGAAGGCGCGCTCGAGGTTCTTGGACACTGACTCGTCTTCGTTCGGAACGAGGTGAGGGAGACCTTCGATGATGGTGACGTCGGTGCCGTAGGACTTCCAGACGGAGGCGAATTCAACGCCGATTACGCCGCCACCCAAGATCACCGCGGAGCCAGGAACCTCGTCCATGTTGAGTGCCTGATCGGACGTGATGACCCGGCCGGTGATGTCCAAACCGATGGTCTTGGAGTAAGAACCGGAAGCGAGAATGACGTTCTTTCCACGGTACAGGGTGCCGTCCACGTCCACAGTGTTCTTATCAACCAGCCGTCCCCAGCCATTGATCGTATCGATCTGGTGGGACTTGATTAGTCCTGTCAGGCCCTTGTACATACGGTCAACAACGCTTGACTTGTACTGATTGAGTTCGCCCATGTCGATTCCATCGAATGTGCCACGAACGCCGATCGATTCACTCTCGCGCATCTCATCGGCAACTTCTGCCGCGTGAAGCAAAGCCTTCGTTGGAATGCAACCGCGATGCAGGCATGTTCCGCCTACCTTGTCACCTTCGATGAGTGCGACCTTCAGACCGAGCTCCGCGGCACGAATCGAAGCAGCGTACCCGCCGCTGCCAGCTCCGAGCACCACAATGTCGTATTCCTGGGTGTCAGCCACTTACATCTCCCTCGAGTTAGGAACGGTCTAACCACTCCGGTTAGTACCTACGTCCCAATTATCCACTCTTTCGCTGCAAAAATCACAGTTCTCTCATTGTGCCACGAACTACACTTCGTGAGTGTTCAAGCTACGCTACATGTATGGGTTTGTTCTCTCGCCGCAAAAAGGATTCAGGAAAAGGCTCCGACGCTCCGCGTCGGGACCAGAAGGCAGCGCGCACCGCCACGATTGACCACTTCCGGGATTTCGTTGCCACGCGTACGGGTGTTGAGGGTTATTTCGAACCCGAGACCCCGCGCGAACAATCCGCGCTCCTTCTGGTAGCTCGCGATGGCGAGTGGACGCGGCGGAGGGTTCCTGATTTAAAGGCTGCCGTTGATCTCACTGGGAAGCTGGAGATTCCCCTCTACGAGATAGTGAAAACCGGTTATCCGGATTCTATGCGGCAGTGGAATGAGCAACAGCGCAAGCGTTCATGATGACCAAATGCTGGGTGGCCGTGGTGAATCTGCGATGATATATCGCGTGTATATCGATGGAACATGTGGAGGCGTCAGTGAGCGAACAGCAATCTCTTTCTGATGATCGAACCTCTACCCATGGGTGGCCGTGGGTCTTATTGTGCGTGCTGGCCGTAGGTGCCGTAATTTTCACATGGCGCGGCATAGTGGCCTCAACCCAGCAGTTCACAGCGGGCAACATTTCTACCGCGGTAGTGACGTTGCTGGCGGACATATTTTGGTTGGCCGGAGCGATCGGACTGATCCACAATGGCCGGAAGATGCGGATCGTGGCGGCTGTATCGTGGACAATCAACGTGATCGCGCCACTTATTTCGCTCGCAACAAAGCTCCCAGAGTTCATAGAAGTGAGCCCGTGGTTCGAGGCAGGCTCAACTTATTTCTACCTACCGATGGTTGGCGCCATCTCGGCGCTTATTTGGCTCGTGTGGTCCTCACCTTCCCAAATCGCTCACCGCAACGGAGGCTAAATGCTGTACCGATGGATCTACGATCACCTGCTGGTTCGTACGGACCCAGAAATTGCTCACGACGTTGCAATGAACGCCATCGGCGTCTTTGGGCGGTCACCTCTCGCACGCCTCAGTGAAGCAACAGTGGGGTACCGCGGTGGCGGTAGCTTCTCAGGAATTCTCTCGCGTCCGGTGCCGGGTAGATTGGGCCTTGCGGCTGGCCAGGATAAGGATGCGCAGGCGATACTCGGCACGCTTGCGCTCGGCTTTGGATTCACGGAGATCGGCACGATTACTCCGCTGCCGCAGCCGGGAAACGAGCAGCCTCGCCTGTGGCGCGTGCCGAAGGAGAGCGCCTTTCGGAACCGCATGGGGTTCAATAATCTGGGCGCTGATGCCGCCGCCGAACAGCTGGCCGTGCTTCGTTCCACCAAGCGCGGGCGCGCAGCCATCGTTGGAGTCAACATCGGCAAGAATAAGTGGACGGGGCCGGAGGATGCGTCCCGGGATTACGCCACCTGCGCGCGGAAGCTTGCGCGCTACGCCGATTACCTTGTGATTAACGTGTCCTCGCCGAACACGCCCGGCCTTCGAGATCTGCAGGCGGTGAGTTCGCTGCGCGAGATTGCTAGCGCTACCCGCGAGGGGGCCCGAAGGGCCACGGATCGCCACGTTCCCATCCTCGTGAAGATCGCGCCAGATCTCGCCCGTGAAGATGTGCGAGATGTGGCCCAGATGGTCGTGGACGAAAACCTCGATGGCGTGGTCGCTTCCAACACCACGATCGCCCATTCGTACGGTGAAGGCGGATTGTCTGGAGCGCCGCTGCTAGATCGGGCGGTGGAAACGGTTTCCTACCTGCGATCTAGGCTGGGCCCCGACAAGATCATCATCGGCGTAGGGGGCATCTTTGACGCAAACGGCGCCCACCGAATGGTAGGCGCCGGAGCGGATCTTATTGAGGCACTGACGGGTTTCGTTTACGAGGGTCCGTTCATGCCAGGCAGGGTGAACCGTGCGCTTGCGCGTACGGCGGGCTAACCCTATTTGCTTTTCTTGTTTGCGCGATGGGCTTTGCGCGCGGCTTTGAGATCAGCCGGTGTTCCACCTTCGGGGTATTCGCCACGCTTGACCATGGGGATCGGCAATTTCCAGCGCCGCAGATAGAAGGTGCGCGTGAACATCTGCCACGTGAACCGGGGAGGAACCTTGTCTGACCCAAAACGGTACTGGCACAGACGCCGTGCGTTATGGGTGGCCCACGCGGAATCGACGATCATGAGGATAAAGAGGGCGTACACGCACAGCGTAATGATGATGAAGAGATCGGGGTTGATGCCCTGAATGATGATCGTGACAAGCAGGACAACAGCCAGCGGCATGAATCCCACGCCGATTCCACCGCGAGCATCGAGGTAATCGCGCGCAAAGCGGCGAACGGGACCGGCGTGTTGGATGGGCATGTTGCGCTCATCGCCGGTTTTCATTGCGCGCTGTTCCTTCTGCCACGAGGCATCCGCCTTGGCGCGGTCAGCGGCCTTTTGTGCCTTCTTCTCCGCCTTAGACATTTTGCTTCGATCGGAGATAAGAGGCGTGCGCTGTGCCGCTTCAACATCGCGCCGCCTCGGTGTGGGCGTCCCCTTCTTTGGGGAGTAGCCCTTGGGGAGGTGAGGTACAGATTCCTCGGGAGTCTCCTCCACTGGAATCTCCTTCTTATCCTTGAACACGTATTCTCCATCTCGGGTCAGGCCCGCGGCGTGTGCGGGCATACACGTCAATACTACGTCTAGGCTTTCCTAGCCTCCACACGCGCGCGTGTGTATTCGCTCCCGTTTGGTGAAGTGGCTAGTCTTGGTTTATGACTACGTTTGAGGAAATCGCGTCCACGGTGGATGCCCAGCTGCCCGCCCATCGCGCACAGCTTGAAGATCTTGTCCGTATCCCTTCTGTTTCGGCAGATTCGTTTGATCAAAGCCAAGTGCGCAAATCCGCGGAGGCCGTTGCCTCGTTGGCGCGTGATCGTGGCCTCGATGTTGAGGTGATCCAGCTCCACACAGAATCCGGGAAGGTTGGGCGTCCGGCCGTTCTTGCCCACCGCTCCGCGCAAGATGGCAAGCCCACCGTCTTGCTATACGCCCACCACGATGTTCAGCCCGAAGGTGATCCTGCCGGATGGGATTCTGAGCCGTTCGAACCTATAGAGCGCGATGGCCGCCTCTACGGCCGCGGTTCGGCAGACGATAAGGCCGGCATTATGGTGCATATGGCAGCCCTCGCTGCTCTCGGGGAATCCACTGGGGTGGGAGTCACGCTCTTCATTGAAGGGGAGGAAGAGGTTGGATCGCCCACCTTCCACGATTTCCTTGAGGCCTACCAAGATCGCCTGGAGGCAGACGTAATCGTGGTGGCTGATTCCAACAACTGGAAGGTGGGAACGCCCTCCCTGACCACATCGCTGCGCGGAGTTACCAGCATGTCCGTGCGCCTAGACGTGCTTGATCACGCCCTGCACTCGGGTATGTACGGCGGCCCTGTTCTGGATGCCGTGACTCTTATGTCGCGCCTCATCGCCACGCTGCACAACGATGATGGCTCGGTGGCGGTTGAGGGCCTCACCGCATATGACGATGCAGATGCCGAATACCTCGAGGAGGATATACGCGTCGATGCCGGCGTTCTGGAGGGTGTGGAGCTGGCCGGTAACGGTTCGATTGCTTCCCGTCTCTGGACCAAGCCCGCTATCTCCGTGATTGGGATGGACGTCACCTCCGTTGCTAAGTCCTCGAATACCCTCATCCCGTCCTGCACGGCCCAGATTTCGATGCGCGTGGCTCCGGGGCAGAATCCGCGCGAGGCCGCCGATGCGCTTGCCGCGCACCTTGAAGCAAACGCACCGTTCGGTGCCCACGTGAGTGTGGACATCAAGGAGGCGGGGCCTGCGTTCAAGGCTGGGGGAGACACACCGGCCACTATTGCCGCTCGATGGGCTCTCGAGGAGGCATGGGGAAGCGAATCCGTAGATATCGGCGTGGGCGGGTCTATTCCGTTCATCTCGGACCTCAATCAGGTATTTCCGGACGCCGAGATCCTTGTGACAGGCGTGGAAGATCCCGATACGCGCGCACACTCCCAGAACGAATCGCTCCACCTCGCCGATTGGCGTAACGCGATCGTGGCCGAAGCTGCGCTGATTGCGCGCCTCGGCAACGAACTGTGAAGATTGCGCTAGCTGTTTCTCCCCTGCCCGGTTTACGGGTGGGGGAGGTCCATTCTCTGGTACGTGACGCTTGGCTTTCGCGCAGGAGGGACGACCACGTATGCTCCCGTCCGGTCTCAGATGCTGTAGCTATGCCATACGTGGGTTCCGGAGCCGAGGATGTGCTGGCCGGAGACAACTCAGAGACCGTTGAGTTAGGGGAGGCCGGGGAGCGGCACTTCGCCTACCGGGCCGGTACTGCTTTGCTGCTGGACTACACGCAGATCCTTTACGGTATTCCCCAAGAGGGGGCCTCCCAGTCTTCTCATATTGTTGGCCGGGACCTCGCGTGGGCGCTTCGCGAAGGTATCTCTGAAGTACATATAGTCCTGCCGATCCCCGGGTGTGTCAGCGATTTGGGCATGGGTATCCTCGAGGAGCTCGGCGGGCTAGATGCTGCTCGCGAGGCGCTCGCGCCAATGTCGATCCAGGTGCTGGTTCCGGGGGGACAGCAGTTGCTGGGCCTAGGGGGCGTAGCGCGGTCTTGGATCGCCCACGGGTTGGATCCGGAGGCGGCTCAGCGCTTTGAGAATACCTTCAGCGAAATCGTTGCTGGAATTCCTGTTCGCTCCACCGGATTGCCACTCCTTGGAACTGGTGGAGGCCCAGAACGCAGCGTCTACGCCGGTTGCGGTGGAGGCATCGCCTATGTGCTCGGGCTATTGGGAGCTCAGATTCTCCCTATTGGCGATGTGTGCATCGACCCGATGCGAGGCGAGATAGAAGACAGCGATCTGTTCGTCTATGTGTGCGGGCACATTGGGGAAGATCTTCCGTCGGGCCTTCTCGCAGGGAGCAGAGTTGCCGCATCGCGGGGCGTCCCCGTCGTCGTTATTTACGATTCCGGAGCCCTCCGGAAGGGGGAGCTCGCGCGCCTCGGACTCAACGGGGCCTACGAAATCCGCCCGGAACGGGCCTTTGCCACGGGGGAAGCAACCACAGAAGAACTCGCGGATCTACCCGAACGGCTCCACTCATTAGTGGGGCGCGTTGCACGCACATGGGGCTGGAACTGAGTACTACGATGGCGATAGTCTGATGTCAGGACTAGCGAAGGAAGGATTTCGATGACCGAGATTCTCGATACCGCAACACACAACGTCATGCTTTCTGACGAAGCTGCGGCCAAGGTAAAGGCTCTTCTCGAGCAGGAGGGACGCGACGATCTTCGTCTGCGTATCGCCGTGCAGCCCGGTGGATGCTCTGGCCTGATGTACCAGCTCTACTTTGATGAGCGCCTTCTGGACGGTGATGCAGTACGCGACTTCGACGGCGTTGAGGTTGTTGTGGATAAGATGTCACGTCCATACCTCGACGGCGCCAGCATTGGCTTCGCCGATAGCATTGAGCGTCAGGGATTCACAATCGATAATCCGAACGCGCAGGGCTCATGCGCCTGCGGCGAATCCTTCCACTGATATTAAACCGAAAGGTACTATGCGTCCGCGTTTTTCAGCGGCAGCCTTAGCGGCGTCGCTTGCACTCACCCTCGCGGCTTGCAGCTCTGACGATTCCACGGAATCTCCCTCGGCTTCAGCCAGCGCGTCAGAAGCCGCTCCCACGGAGGCCCCAACGGAGGCACCCGAGGTTGTTGAATCAGACGAAGGCATGCCAACTCTTGGGGAAGGTGATGACGATAACCCCGTCCTCGAATTCCCGGATGGCGACGCCCCTTCGGGCCTGCAGATCAGCGTAATCGAGGAGGGTAAGGGTGAGGAGATCACCCCCGACTCTCTGGTTGTAGCTGATTACGTAGGGCAAGTGTGGGGTAATGACGAGCCTTTTGATTCATCGTTTGTTAATGGCAGTCCGCTCCAGATTCCACTAAGCCAGCTCGTGACGGGATGGGGATACACGCTTTCCGGCCATCATGTTGGCGGCAAGTACATCATTTCCCTGCCTGCCGATTATGGATATGGGCCAACGGGCGGCAATGATTCCGCAGGAATTGGTGCTGATGACACGATCGCGTTCTACGTTGAGATTGAAGACGGCTGGAGTTCAGCGAGCACCGGTGAGGCCGATGCCAAGGTTGTAACGCCCGCAGAAGACCTTCCGGTGGCTATTGAGGGCGAGCCAGGTGAACCCGTCACCTCAGTCTCGGTGAACGAGGGCGAGTCCGAGCCAAAGGAACTCGGTGCAACCGTGATTGCCGAGGGAACTGGTGATAAGGTGCCAGGAGACGGATCAACGGTCTTCATTAACTACGCCGCCACGTCGTGGGACGGCGAGCTCTCCGAGAATTCTTGGACCGGAGAACCCGAGGAGCTTGCCGGTGCTCAGCCCGTAGTAATCGGTAGTGGAACAGTGTTTGACGAGCTCAAGGATGTTCCCGTCGGCTCGCGCGTACTCTTGATTATTCCAGAGTCTGATGGTGGTGAGGAGAATGTTTCCTCACCCGCAATGGCTGCCGTTGTAGACGTCCTCGGCTTCGGGGAAGCTGCTAGTTAGTAGTCCAAGTTTTGGAATCTCGAGGCATCGATTGGCCGGGGGCGGCAGAGTTCTGGCATGGCAACCAACGGAGATAATTCACTTAAACGGGGATTGCACTCCCGTCATTTGACGATGATTGCGATCGGCGGAGCAATCGGAACAGGCCTTTTCGTAGCTTCCGGTGAAACTATCTCCACGGCTGGCCCCGGCGGTGCGCTAGTTGCCTACGCCGCAATTGGCCTGATGGTGTATCTGCTTATGCAGTCGCTGGGCGAGATGGCAACCTTCCTTCCGGTTGCTGGATCTTTCGAGGAGTATGGTCGGCGGTTCGTCAGCCCAAGCTTCGGGTTCGCGATCGGCTGGAACTACTGGTACAACTGGGCGATTACCGTGGCGGCGGAGCTTGCCGCGGCGGCTCTGGTGATGAAGTTCTGGTTCCCGGACACGCCGGGTTGGATGTGGTCGGCCATCTTCCTCACGATTCTCGTGACGCTCAACGCGCTGTCTGCGAGAGCCTACGGCGAAGGCGAGTTCTGGTTCGCGCTGGTCAAAGTTGTGACGGTCGTGGTCTTCTTGGTACTTGGCGTTCTGATGATCGTTGGGGTGATGGGAGGAAGCTCGCCTGGGTTTGAGAATTGGACTGAAGGAGAGGCGCCGTTTGTAGGTGGCGGTCTGGGCATCCTCGCTGTGTTCATGGTTGCTGGCTTCAGCTTCCAAGGAACTGAGCTGGTGGCCGTCGCCGCAGGAGAAGCTGAGCACCCCGAGAAGAACGTGCCCCGTGCCATTCGCACAATCTTCTGGCGCATCCTCCTGTTCTACATCGGAGCCATCATTGTGATCGGTTTCCTCGTGCCCTACACCGATCCGAATCTCTTGAAGTCCGATATCTCCGATATCTCCGTTTCTCCCTTCACACTCGTTTTCGATCGTGCCGGTGTGGCGGCCGCCGCGGCCGTGATGAACGCAGTAATTTTGACCTCGGTTCTTTCGGCGGGAAACTCCGGACTCTACGCCTCCACCAGAATGCTGTACGCCCTTGCGTGGCAGGGGAGCGCCCCGAAGTTCTTCAGGAGCACCAATTCCCACGGCGTGCCAATTCCGGCGCTCATTGCCACAACGGCCGTAGGGGCCATGTGCTTTATTTCTTCGCTTATCGGGGATGGCCAGGCTTATATCTGGCTTGTGAACGCTTCAGGATTGGCAGGGTTCATCACGTGGATGGGAGTGGCGTGGTCCCACTGGAAGTTCCGCAAGGCGATTTACGCCCAAGGCTTTGAGGTGTCCGATTTGCCTTACCGGGCCAAGTTCTACCCTGCCGGTCCGATCATCGCGCTTGTCATGTGTGCTGTGGTGATCCTGGGGCAGGGCTATGAGGCGATGTTTGGTGACCACGATTTCACCGCGCTGATCTCTAGCTACATCGGGCTGCCACTCTTCCTACTCCTATGGGGGATCCATAAGTGGAAGACAGGATCTGTGGGCGTCCGGCCCGAGGAAGCGAACCTGACGCGACCGCGGCAATAACCTGCCGTAAAAAAGCGCCTACCCGGAAAGGGTAGGCGCTTTCTCTGAGGTACTACTTAGCGGAGTACCAAGCCGTCCGTCTTGGCTACGGCGTTGGCTAGACGATCCGAAACATCCTGCCAGTTGACAATGTTCCAGATTGCCTTCACGTAATCCGCCTTGACGTTGAGGTAATCAAGGTAGAAGGCGTGCTCCCACATATCAAGCATGAACACCGGGGTCTGGGCCACGGGAACGTTTGCCTGCTGATCGAAGAGCTGGAAGATATTGAGCTTGCCTGAGATTGAATCGTAGGCAAGGACGGCCCAGCCGGAGCCCTGAATGCCCGTTGCTGCTGCCGTGAACTGTGCCTGGAACTTCTCGAATGAACCGAATGCATCGTTGATCGCTGCTTCGAGTTCACCCTCGGGGCGGCCGCCGCCATCCGGGGAGAGATTCTTCCAGAACACCGAGTGGTTTGTGTGACCGCCGAGGTTGAAAGCTAGGTCCTTGGAGAACTGGTTGATCTTCGAGAGATCGCCAGCTTCGCGGGCCTCAGCGAGGTTCTCGAGTGCGCTGTTGGCGCCTGCAACATACGTTGCATGATGCTTATCGTGATGGAGCTGCATGATCTTGCCGGAGATGTGCGGCTCGAGCGCAGAGTAGTCGTAGGGGAGATCGGGAAGAGTGTAAATAGCCATCTATTCCTCCATGATGTTGCGGGTAGAAACCCTTTGTGAATTCCGAGATGGCGACCGTATGTGGCGGCGAGCACCAACTGGAACCTTCTCGTCCAGTATAGGGACCATTGTCCCCTAATGGCAGGGTCGCCACAGAATTAAGCCTTAAGCCAAGGTGTAGTGGCAGGCAGGTGATGCCGCCAGTCGAGTGTTGGCATCACTGCCGCTCGGAAATCGCTACTATGGAGGGGTGCCACAAGAGCTAACAATGACGCATCCCATGGAGGTAGAGATGGCAGAGGATCTCGTGCAGGAGCAAACAACAACCGACACGGTGAACGTGCTGGTGTGTTCGGACGATTCTGCCACACGCCGCGAGGTTCTTGCGGCCGTTGGCCGTAAGGCCGGTCCATTCCTCCCCGAGATTTCTTGGCAGGAGGCCGCGACACCAGACATGGCTCGCGCTTACACCGAACAGGGCAACTTTGATCTCCTTATTCTGGACGGGGAATCCCCGAAGCTGGGAGGCTTGGGCCTCGGCAAGATGATTCACGATGAGATTGACCCTGATATCCCGTTCATCGTAATTCTTGGAAGGCCGCAAGATGAGTGGCTGGCACGATGGTCTGGCGCTGCCGGCTATGTGTCCTTCCCGATTGATCCGCGTGAACTTGCCGATAAGGTTGCAGGGATCCTGACCGATAGGCTCCGCTGATGTCTGAATTCACCTGGGCGGGTCTTACCTCCAATGTGATCGATGGTCAGGACCTTTCCGCCGAGGCAACGGCATGGGCAATGGACAGAGTGATGTCAGGCGAGACCTCACCTGTTGTGCTTGCCGGTTTCCTGACGGCGTTGGCGGCCAAGGGCGAAACCCCCGATGAGCTCCGCGGACTCGCAGATTCGATGCTGGCTCACGCAGTTCCGGTTCGCACAGAGGGCCCCATCTTGGACATCGTGGGCACCGGCGGGGACAGGCTGAAAACAGTCAATATCTCCACGATGGCCTCCCTAGTGATCGCTGGCGCGGGAATCCCACTCGTCAAGCACGGCAACCGTGCATCCTCCTCGGCATCGGGTTCGGCTGATTGCCTAGAGTCGCTTGGAGTTAACCTCCAGATGCCTGTGGAGGACGTGGAGCGTTGCTTTGGGGAGCTAGGCATTACCTTTATCTTCGCGAATGTGTTCCATCCGTCGATGCGGTTTGCAGCGCAGGCCCGCCGCGAGCTGGGTGTGCGGACAGCTTTCAACATCCTTGGCCCCCTGACCAATCCAGCGCGCCCATCTACCAGCGTGATCGGTGTGGCGGGCGAATCCCACGCACCCATCGTGGCTGGCGTTCTGGCCGAGCGGGGCACGAATGCGCTTGTGTTCCGTGGCCGTAACGGGATGGATGAGCTTTCAGCCGTAGTGCCCAATCAGGTCTGGGAGGTCCGCGGCGGCCGGATGCAGTTCTCAGAGCTTGATGCCGTGAAGGATCTCGGGCTTGCCCCTGCCTCAGTCGATGATTTGCGCGGTGGTGCGGCGGATGAGAATGCCGAGGTAGCTCGCCGGATCCTCGCGGGAGAGAAGGGTCCGGTGCGTGACGCCGTCGCCTTGAACGCGGCGGCCGGCTTCGTTGCTGATGGGAGCCTCCCGTGCGTTCATCCTGAGGACGGAACTCTGGCTGAGCGGCTGATTGCCGGGATCGAGATCGCCGAGCAGACGATCGATTCTGGCGCGGCGCGCGGACTTCTGGCTCGGTGGGTTGATTTCTCGGCGGGTGCAAGTGCCTGAAGGGGATGCTTCGCATCGGTTGGCGCGAGCGTTCGATAACCTGTTTGTGGGCCAGCGTTGCGCTGTTTCCTCACCGCAGGGGAGGTTCGCCCGCTCCGCAGAACTAATCGACGGGGCCCATCTAACGAGTGCGCACGCGGTTGGAAAGCATCTGTTCCTCGGCTTCGACGGTGGGCCCGTGCCCAGTTGGATCCACGAGCACTTAGGCCTGTACGGTTCATGGCGTTTTGCGGGTGATTCAACGTTCGTGGCGCCGGCGTCCATCGGGGCACCGCGCCGGGCTGTCACCACTCTGCCTGCGGATACGGGCGAGTGGATTCCACCTGATCCGGTGGGCCAAGTGAGGCTTCGGCTCTGCACGGCCCACGGCGTTGCAGATCTATCGGGCCCCAACCGTTGCGAGCTTCTCACTGACGAGGAGCGGATTGCTGCCGAACTGAAGTTGGGGCCAGACCCGTTGGGTCCCGATGCACGGCTAGCAGCCCCCGAATTCGTGCGTCGGGTCAAATCCCGCCGCCGAGCCATCGGGGAGCTCATTATGGATCAGGCGATCGCCGCAGGAGTTGGCAACATCTACAGGGCAGAGGGCCTCTTCGTCTCGGGAATCTCTCCGATGCGACGGGGCGATAGGGTCTCCGCGAACCGCATAATAATCTTGTGGGATCACCTCTGCGATCTCATGGAACGCGGCCTTGAAGGCGGGCGAATCGAGACTGTTGATCCACAGGATGCACCCGTTCCCCCACTTGAAGGGGATCTCGAAGCCTCACGATGGTACGTGTATCACCGCACCGGGCGGCCATGCCTACGCTGTGGTACGCCCATTAGTGAGAAGCTCATGCAGGGCCGCCGCCTCTTTTGGTGTGCGGGATGCCAGCACTGACAGCCCGCACAATCGCCTAGTCCAGGCCGATATGGAAGGCCTCGTCCAGCATTTCCTGCGAGTAGGTGCGGAATGCAAGATACGTGGTAATTCCAGTAACGCCCTTGACCTTGCCGATGTGATCGGAGATGACAGTGGCAAGATCCTCGTGCGCATTCACCCGCACGATGGCAATCACATCGTGATCGCCAGTGACGGAAAACGCCTCGGAAACTCCGTCAACCGCGGCGATCGCCTGCGCGGCCTCAGGGATCAGCGAAACGTCAACATCGATGTGAACAATCGCGGTGAGCATGGTGCCTTCTCTCATGTAGTGAATGTGCTGTCTCTAGTTTAGAGCAGGGAGCGGGATCTGCCGCGGAACTTGGCGCCGAGCCGGAGAACGCCGCGCTAGAGCCAAGGGACGCTCACCGTCCCACTTAAGAAGCCTCGTGTTTGGGCGCCACAACCATTTGAGGAGAATCTCCGATTCTTCGATGTGGGCGGCCCCACCGGCGGTTTCTGGGCGTTGCAAGACGGGACAGCTTTCGGCGAGCCGCTGGGCAACGTCCGGCGGCTCCTCGCCCTTCTCGCAAATAGCCGTGCCCATGAGGCGCCCATACCGGATCACAGAGATCTCCCACCCGTGCTTTTCCCGTGCGGTGGCGATGATTTCTCGGGCGGTGAGCAGCGGAAGTAGCCGCTCCCTGCGCTGAGCAACGGACATGAGTGCGGCCAACCGATCCCTCTCTGTGGCTGCCTGCTCGAACCGTTCCTGTGAGGCAAGCATGCTCAAACGCTCAATCTGCGCGTCCCATACGGTATCGCAGTTGCCTGCGAGAATGTCCTGAACGCAAGAAACTGCGGCGGTATCGCTACCGGCACCGATGCACGGCCCGGCGCACTTGCCCATGGCGAGCAGATGGCACGCCGCGGCGCCTTGACTGGGAGTTTCAGGAAGCTTCTTGGTGCACGTGCGTAGGTTGGCGAAATCGCTGACAAGTTCGGATACCCGCTTTGCCTGACTAAGCGAAGAAAATGGCCCGAGTGCCGCGGCCATTTGATCGAACGAAAGCCCGCGGGTTGCCTTCAAGCGTGGATGCGGCTCATCGGTGAGGGTAAGCCACGGCCGCTTCTCCGGATGCCGAGACCTCCGATTATACGGCGGATCGAATTCGGTGATCTCGCGAAGTTCCAGCACCGATGCCTCTAGCACGGTGGCTGTAGATGTGGCTTGTACGGATTCGGCGATATCGACCATCTCCGCCATACGTTTGCGGTTTTCGGCCGCCGTGAAGTACTGACGGACACGCTTGTAGACGTTGATTGAGGTGCCCACGTACATGACATCGCCGCCGGGGCCGATGAACCGATAGACGCCAGGCGTGTGCGGCAGCCCGCTTGCCATGGCCGCCTTACGCCGCCGCGCGGCCGGCACCGGATCACTGGCCGTTGCAAGGTCCTCGATATGAGTGACTCCCAAGGGCCCAAGGCGGGCCAAAATCGCGTGCAGAACGTCCACTGTTGCTCGGGCATCATCGAGCGCCCGATGCGAAGGAGTGACTGCGGCGCCACACAGGCGGGCCAGGCTGCCTAGTTTGTAATTCGGGGTCTCATCCTTGGTGAAGGCGCGCCGAGCCAGCTTCAGAGTATCGGCAACTCGCACCTTCGGCCACGCCAGCTCCAGACCGGATACAGCCGCCTTGAGGTGCCCGACATCGAACTTTGCGTTGTGCGCAACCAGCACCGTATCCGGCCCCTGTCCAACAAACTCGAGGAAGGAGGGCATCACGGCCGCGATATCGGGTGCCTCCATCACCATCCCCGTACTGATACCGGTAAGGGCGGTGATGTAGGGTGGAATGGGCACGCCAGGATTCACGAGCGTTGCGAACTCGCCTACGGTTTCACCCCCGCACACCTTGACCGCACCGAATTCTGTGATGGAGTGAGTAGCTGGGGCGCCTCCCGTTGTTTCAAGATCGACGACGACGAACGTCACTCTCTCCAGCGGTGTACCTAGGTCATCAAATGCCAACTGTGTGGATGCGCTCCGCACACTATCGAGATCAAGGCGTTTGCCTAGTTGGTCTGGCTGCCTCCTCATAGGCGCGCTCCGTCGTCGAACGGATCACGGCCGTGGGAAGACGTACCGAAGGCGGCCAAAGCACCCCATATAAAGCCAACTATTCCCAAAACTCCGGCAACAACCCCGCCGCCGGGAATCACTGAAAAGGCCATCAGGACGCTGATGGATAGGGCGACGGCACAGATGATCCAGAGGAGGGCAGAGTGACGCGAGCTGGGCGGAGCCTGTTTCTTACTAGCTCGCGCAACGGCCGCCACTTCGTCAAAAACGGCGTCTAACTCATCCTCCTCGTCTTCTTCCTCTTCCTCGGAAGGCGCCCAGTCCCGAGGCCCAAAGCCGGAGCTCTGGCGTGAATCCGGATCCTCCGATTCGGGCTCGGTCAGATCTTCGGGGGCGGGCTCGAGGTCAGATAGGTCTTCGGCAATCTCGGCCCATCTGCGCTCAAACTCTTCATCCTGCATAGGTCCTAGATTACCGTTGAGTACAATAGAAGCGGGCGTGACTACGCCCTCGAAATAATCAACGTTTGGAAGGTACACGATGACAGTCCGTCGCGTCGCACTACTTACCGCCGGTGGCTTTGCCCCCTGTCTGTCCTCCGCTGTGGGCGGGCTTATTGAGCGGTACACGGAAATTGCTCCTGATGTGGAGATTATCGCTTACCAGTACGGCTACCACGGGCTCCTGACAGGGAACTACGTCACCGTGACCGATGAGGCACGCAAGCAGGCCCCCATCCTTCACCGCTTCGGTGGATCGCCGATCGGTAATTCGCGAGTGAAGCTCACAAACGCCAAGAACCTCGTGGAGCGCGGCCTCGTCAAGGAAGGCGAAGATCCGCTGCAAGTGGCGGCTGAACAGCTACGCAAGGACGGCGTAGACGTTCTTCACACGATTGGTGGAGACGATACGAACACCACGGCCGCTGATCTGGCAGCCTACCTGCACGAGAATGACTACGAACTGACAGTGGTTGGCTTGCCCAAGACCATTGACAATGACATCGTGCCCATCCGTCAGTCCCTCGGCGCCATGACGGCGGCCGAAGAGGCGTCCGACTTTGCCCAGCACATCATCGGAGAGCACCGTTCCAACCCACGTATGCTCATTGTGCACGAGGTCATGGGCCGTAACTGTGGCTACCTCACCGCTCAGGCCGCCAACTACTACCACGAGTGGGTCAAGAAGCAGGAGTGGGCGCCGGCGCTCGGGCTCTCCCAGGAACGTTGGGACGTTCACGCCGTGTACCTGCCGGAGATGGCACTGGATCTTGATTCCGAGGCCGTTCGCCTGCGCGGGATCATGGATGAGATCGGAAACGTCAACATCTTCCTCTCTGAAGGTGCCGGTGTAGAAGAGATCATTGCCGAGAAGGAGGCCGCTGGCGAAGAGGTTGCGCGCGATCCGTTCGGACACGTCAAGCTCGATACCATCAACCCCGGCCAGTGGTTTGCTCAGCAGTTCGCTGAGAAGATCGGGGCTGAGAAGGTCATGGTTCAGAAGTCCGGCTATTTCTCCCGTGCTTGGCATGCAAACGCTGACGATCTGCGTCTCATCAAGTCCATGGTGGACCTCGCGGTTCAGTGCGCACTTGAGGGTACCCCTGGCGTGATTGGCCACGACGAAGAAAATGGCGACGTTCTCTCCGCCATCGCATTCCCCCGAATCAAGGGAGCCAAGGCGTTTGATATCGATCAGGACTGGTTCCGCGGGACCATGGCCGAGATCGGTCAGGAAGTTCACGCACACTGATTCAGTGGCCCCCGATCCAGAACACGGACCGGGGGCCAACTTGTTTTATTTGGCGATACACTCGTGGGCATGTTCGAAGATGCAGATGAGGAAACGCTGGCTGCCATTTCGCAGTGGCGTGAGAAGCCGGCACAGCACCAGCCCGCGTGGCCCGATCCCGCGGCCCTTGAAGATGCCGTTGCCTATCTGCGTTCACTTCCGCCACTCGTGTTCGCTGGCGAGGCTGATCAGCTGACGTCCGAAATGGCCGCCGCCTCCCGGGGTGAGGCCTTCGTGCTCATGGGTGGTGACTGCGCGGAGTCCTTCGCAGATTCCAGCGCCGATAGGATCCGTGCACGAATCCGCACAATCCTTCAAATGGCGGTTGTGCTCACCTACGGTGCTTCGGTGCCGGTGGTGAAGATTGGGCGCATGGCGGGCCAGTTCGCGAAGCCGCGCTCGAATCCCTTGGAGACGTTCGGGGGAGTGACTCTCCCGAGCTACATGGGCGATGCCGTCAATGGCTATGAGTTCACCGCTGAGGCTCGCACGCCGGACCCGCATCGGCTGGTAGAGGCATACCAGCGATCGGCATCAACCCTGAACCTTATGCGTGCCTTCAGCACGGGTGGTTTCGCGGACCTGACGGCCGTGCACGAATGGAACAAGGGGTTCATGGCCAATCCCGCATACGCTCGCTATGAGCAGTTCGCCTCGGAGATCGATCGCGCGATGAGGTTCATGCGCGCGGCCGGTGTGGATATGGACAATCTGAGAACGGTGGATTTGTACTCTTCCCACGAGGCGCTCCTACTGCCCTACGAAGACGCGATGACGCGAATCGATTCGCGAACCGGGGAGCCCTACAACACCTCGGCGCACCTGCTGTGGATCGGGGAGCGGACGCGCGATATCGGAGGCGCTCACGTGGAGATGCTCTCGCACGTGAGCAACCCCATCGGAGTGAAGCTCGGTCCCACAACTACCCCTCAAGATGCTCTTGCTCTAGTCGATAAGCTCAATCCGGAGGGTATTCCAGGCAAGCTGACCTTCATCACGCGTATGGGCGCCGGGAAGATACGTGAGGCGCTCCCGCCGCTCGTTGAGGCGATCCGCCAGGATGGGCGGCCCGTCACATGGGTCACGGATCCCATGCACGGCAACACCATCACGGCGTCGAACGGGCTGAAGACCCGTAGCCTATCCGCGATCGTAGAGGAAATTGACGGCTTCTTCACCGTGCATCAGGATCTGGGCACCCATCCTGGCGGTATCCACGTGGAGCTTACCGGGGGAGACGTGACCGAAGTGTTGGGAGGATCTGAAGAGATCAGCGAGGACGGGCTTGGTGAGCGATACGAGACGCTCGTGGACCCGAGACTCAACCACCAACAATCTCTGGAAATGGCGTTCCTGTTGGCCGAGCAATTGCGGGACGTTAGATTCTCCGTGTGGCCGTAGCTACATCACCGAGATCGTTATCTCGGTACCGGGGCTGGTGAGGGAGCCGCCCTCAGGATTCTGGAACCGCACAACGCCCAGTATGCCGCCGTAGAGTTCATCTACCTTGACCTCAAAGCCGGCGTCCTCAAGAGTCTCGATTGCGCTATCCTTCGATTCGAACGTGACGTCAGGGACTTCGATTGGCTCGGGGCCCTTCGACACCGTGATCGAGACCTCGTCACCTTTAAAGAGCGTGCCATCTTCGGGGCTCTGCGAGATCACAACGCCCTCGGAAACGGAGTCTGAGTATTGCTCCTCAACAGCGGCCGTTAGATTGGCATCTTCGATCGCGGCGATCGCATCGTCCTTTGATTGCTCGGTGACGTTCGGGACCTCGAACGGCTCGCGGCCCAAAGAGACCGTGAGAGTTAACGTGGTGGAGTGATCCACCGTGGAATCCGGATCGATGTCCTGAGAAATCACCACTCCTTCTTCAACAGTCTCGGAATATGCTTCCTCAGTTGCCATCTCCAAGCGGCTTTCGCCCAGTAGCGCCTCCGCCGCCTGAAGGTCCTTGCCTGTGGCATCTGGGACCTTGACCTGTTCTATGCCCAGAGAAATCGCGATCGATACATCTGAGTCCGGGTGTATCCGGGATCCGGCGGACGGATTCGAAGAGATCACGTGATCAGTTGGCACGGTATCCGAGTATTGCTCGGACTCGTTAACGGCCAGGCCCTCGGCCTCTAATAGATCGTGAGCCTCGGCGGTGGTTTGTCCCGTGACATCTGGTACGGTCACGCGTTGGCCGGGACCGTCCAAGAAATACCATGCGGCGGCACTGGTTAACGCGATGAGAAGAACGATGATCGGGACGATCCAGCGGCGTTTGGTGCGGCTGGGAGCCGATGGCTGCTCTGCCAGTTCAGTGTTCAAGCGTGCCGTATTCATAGGCGCCGTCTTGGTTGTCAGCTCAGGGGTATCGATCAGTGTTGCGTTCTGGTGTGATGGGGGAACTTTGCCAATCACCGGGATGCGGCGTATGCCCGCCTCGGGAGGCACGGTCGGCAGCAGTGCACGAAGACTGGCGAGAGCTTCAGATCCATCCATCGGGCGGTCCTCAGGATTCTTCGCCGTCAAGGTAGCTAAGAAGGAATCGACAGCGGGAGGCATCCATTCTGCAATTTCGCCCACGCGCGGCATTGGATCGTTGACGTGCATGTATGCCGTCCGGATGGGAGTTTCTGCCTGGTAGGGAAGTTCCCCCGTCAGTAGCTCGTAGAGCATGATGCCCACAGAATAAAGATCGCTCCGTGCATCGCTCGCACCCTCGGTGATGACCTCGGGTGCGATGTAAGCAACCGTTCCCATTGCCGTTGAAGATGCTGCGCTCGCGGCATTGACTGCTCGCGCCAACCCAAAATCAGTGACCTTGGCCGAAATCTCTGGTTCTTCCAGAACGGTGGGTGCCGCGAGCGGCGCCGATAGCATGACGTTTTCCGGCTTAACGTCGCGATGGATCAGGCCAGCCTTATGGGCTGCGGTGAGCGCACAGAGCGTATCCTCAGTGATTCTGAGGGCGGTTCTGAGAGAGAAAGAGCCGAGTCGAGTGAGCTCCGACCGGACGTCGGGACCCGAAATGAGCTCCATGATGAGATATGCCTGAGAGCCCCAAACGCCCTGATCAAAAACTGAGACTGCATAGGGGCTCGAAAGGCGTGCAGCAGCGCGAGCTTCCTTATTGAATCGCTCTGTGAAGTTGGGTTGTTCGGCAAGGTGGGGGTGCATGAGCTTCATCGCGACGTCGCGTTCAAGACGCTTGTCACGGGCTCGGTACACCACCGCCATGCCGCCACCTGCGAGGCGTTCGGTTATAAGGTATCGGCCGTCAACAACCGATCCAATTAACGTTTCCTTCACAGAGCAAGGCTACAGCTAGTAGTTGGCTTGTGCCGCCTTGACCTTAGCAACGTAGTTCTTGGTATCGGGGTACATCCCGTACTTCCGTACGCCACCCAGTCCCTGATAGTAACCGGCGATTCCCTGATCCTTTGAACTGGCATTGGTTTGAAGATACCTGATAATGGCCACGCCCGCTGTCGCGTTATCGTAGGGATCCAGCAGATTGAGTTTGCGCCCAACGAGCTGCGAAGCCCAATCGCCCGAGGACGGGATCACCTGCATGGCACCAATGGCGTTGGCGGGGGATACCGCGGACTGGTCAAAGCCTGATTCGACTTGGGCGTGAGCGAGGGCCAAGCTCGGATCCACTCCCATATTGACGGCTGTTTGCCGAATGATCTGCTGCATCTGCGCGCGGGAGGGCACCGAGCCTGACTTTAGCTGGTCCTTGTTGGCATTGGCTGCATTGGTTGTCGATTCGGGATAGGTGTAGCCGAGGAAAGTGTTGCCCACCGAATTCTTGGAGCTCGAGGTCGAGGCGCTCGTGCTCCCGCCGATGGTGAGGACTTGGCCTACGTAGATGAGGTTGGGGTTTGAGAGGGAGTTGGATTTCTGTATCGCCGAGGTGCTGGTGTTGTACTTCTTGGCGATTGAGGAGAGGGTTTCGCCTGATCTCACGACGTGGCGTGAGCCGGTGCTTGTGGTCTTGGCTGGTGTGCTGCTCGCCTTGGAACTACTAGAGGTGGCCTTTGCGGACGAAGAGCTGCCGGGGATCGTGAGTTTCTGTCCGATCCGGATATAGCTTGTGTTCTTGATGCCGTTGGCCTTCGCGATGGCGGAGACGGAAGAAGAGTGCTTCTTGGCTATACCCCACAGTGTGTCGCCAGACTTCACGGTATACGTGGTGGCCTTTTTGGCGGTGGGCGCAGATGCCGGCTTTGCCGTGTGTGTTGCGACTACGTTGAGGTGCCGCGCTGCGCGATCGGCGGAAAGAGGCACGGTATTTTCGGGTACGGCGTTGGCTGCGGGTGCAAAAAACCCGAAGGCGGTTGTTGCCGCGAGAGCGGCACCCGTTGCGCGGACTGTTCGTGAGCGCTTGTCCAAGATTCAACCTCCGAGTTGGTGCACATGTGCTTTTTGAGCTAGATGATTCCAGTGATCAAAATGTTACAGGAGTGACAATAGCGTTTTTCCCCAGCAGTTTCTAGGTGTGATTACAAATGGGGCTGCAGACGGCGCGTCGGTTAGGCTTTGTATTGTGAATACACACCCCGAAAGTGAATGGTTGACAGTGCCGGACGTGGCGGAGCTCCTAGGCGCACGCTTGCGCGATGTCCGGGGGCTGATACATACCCGTGACTTACTGGCCGTCAGGACTGCTGACACAAATGTCGTGATCGTCCACCGTAAGGAACTCGTTGAGGTAGACGGTCAGTGGGTACCGTTACCGTCACTTCGCGGCACGGTGACCGTGCTGGAAGATGCAGGCTTCACGGATGCCGAGGCCATGGAGTGGCTGACCAGCGAGAATAGTCTTCTGGGTGAAGAACCAATCGACATGCTGAGAAAAGGTGACGTGCACGCCGTGCGACGTGCCGCAGCTTTGGATGTTGGTTAGGCTGTTCGGCCAGCCAGTTCATGCATGAGGTTGGCGAGAGTCTGGATTCCGTCGTCGTTCCCATCCAAAGTCTGAAGTAGCAAGCGAGCCTCATCCTCGCGGGCCAAAATCATATCCTCGTGCTCGGAACGGGCACCGCAGGAAATAGCGAGTGTGCGTAGCTGGGAGATATCCGCATCCGAGAGAACAGTTCCTAGCCGCGAATCCAGCCAGTCTCGGCGGGCACCAGCCTTTTCGCGGATGAGAGCGAGCAGGATCGTCCGCTTGCCCTCGGTGATATCGCCGCCGGAGGGTTTACCGGTTTGGGAGGGTTCGCCAAAGATTCCGAGATCGTCGTCTCGCATCTGGAATGCCTCTCCCAGTAATCCGCCAAGCTTTCGAAGCTGGGAAATCAACTCGTCCGATCCACCTCCCAATTGGGCCCCGATCACGAGTGGTAGTTGCACCGAATAGTTGGCGCTCTTGTGCCGTAATACGCTCAATGCGGAGGCGATGGCGTCCTGAGAACGATCCAGCGGCTGTTGCTCGGCACGGATATCCAAGTACTGCCCGAAGGCCACTTCGGTGCACATAGACTGAAACTGGCGGAAAGCCGTGGCGCCCTCACGAGGAGCCACCATGGCCGCGGCCGCCTGAAACTCCTTGCTCGCTTCAGACAGAAGAAGGTCGCCTAGCACAATGGCGGACGCGCGCCCAAAATCCGCAGGTGAATAGAGCCAGCGGCCCTCCGTATGAAGATTCGTGAAAGCTACATGGGCGGCCGGGTTGCCCCGTCGGGTCGGTGAATCGTCTATGACGTCATCGTGAACTAAAGCGGAAGCCTGATAAAGCTCAATGGCGGAACCGGCTGTGGCAGCTGGATCGCATGCGGAAGTGGTAGCCAACTGGTATCCGGCCAAAACGAAAGCGGCCCGTGTGCGTTTGCCGCTGCTCAGAAGGAGGCGTGCGGGAGCTAAGAACTCTTCGTGAGGGACCTGATCAAACTCCTCCTGAACTAGCCAAGTCAGCGAATCTATCGACTGGGTCAGCCGCTCTTCAACGAGGACGCGAAATTCGGGCAACGTGAGATCCATACCGTCAGCTTATCGGCAATGACGCGACGGTTTCCCCAACTTACGTTTGTGTGGCTTTTGTCCACAGGGAGGGAAACGTGCCGTGTGTCCCTCTGGCTCGGCAGCTTGAATCGTCACATGGATACTTTGACACTGCATAGGCCAAGTGAGGCCCTCATACTTGTTCCGCACTTCATCGGGTTTCGCCCGCATCACCACATGGTGTTTCTTGGCCTAGATCAGCGCGAGACGCACTCGGATGATGAGCGTGTTGCAATGGGTCCCGTTATGGTGCTCGATACTGATGAATTTGGAATCGAACCCGAAACGGGAATCCTCTTGGCGCGAACAGTCCGCGATTATCGCGTTACTCGCGCTGTGCTAGTTCTGTACTGTGAAGACCTGCTTCAGCGCTTCGACTACTTCAAACGCGCCTTCGCGAATACTTGTGCCATGGCGGGGGACGCCATGCGATCGGAGCCGGGCGGGTTCTTCGAGTGCTTTGTCGCTGATGGCGATAACTGGGCGGCGTTTACGGGGGAGGATCTTGAGCTACATCCTTGGAGCGAGCTTGACGCATCACCTGCTGCGGCCGCGATGGTTTACGCGGGCAGCGCTCCGCCGGAGGAACGCCCAACGTATGAGCTTGTTCGCCGGGGCCACGATGCGCGTAATCAGGCGTGCACGGCGGGTGACGAATGGCTGACCGCTAATCGCGGACAGCTCATAGCCCGGGGCTCAACGCTCTGGGATGAGCTCATTGCGGACTGGGAAGATCCTGGCCATCGGGAGGGAATCAATAGAGATGTTGCCCGCTTAGGGCGCGCCAATGCTGCTCTGTCGGTTGTGGGCGTGCGGGACAGAATCTTGCTGTGGTGTACCAGTCCGGACCGGAGAGTGGCAGAGATGAGCGAGGAGCAATTGCTTGATGGATACTCCGAAACAGCCGTGGCACCGGTGCGCGTCACTCACCTTGAGAATATGGTTGAGCTTTTGGAGGAATGCGCGAAAGTTGCCGATCTCGATGATCCCGCGGCACTCTCGTGTGCGGCGTACTGCCTGTGGTGGTATGGGCAGAACACCCGGGCGGCGGAGCGCCTGCTCGAAGCGATGGAAGCTGACCCGAATTATACTCTGGCCGAATTGCTCTTAGACGCAGTAAACGCTGCAATCTTGCCACTTTGGCTGACTGAGACCGAAGAGGAATAAAACTAGTGCCGAATTTGATGTGAGAATTGTCGCGAGGCGGGGTAGATTCATAGTGTGATGTCGGGCTCAACGGTGAGCTGGGCATCACCTAGTGGAATTCGAACTCACGGAGGAAGAATGACTGGGCTTCTGGAGACTGCCCTTACTACCACGCATCGGCTCCTTGATGCCACCCTCACGGATTTTGCCGGATGGTCCATGCCTCTGCGGTACAGCTCTGATAGGGCCGAACATGCAGCGGTACGCGAGAGTGCAGGAATCTTCGATCTTTCCCATATGGCACAACTCGAGGTAGAAGGGCCCGGAGCAAGCGATGCTCTGGACGCCAGCTTTGTTACTCAACCATCAAAGATGACGATTGGAAGGGCCCGATACACCCTTATTCTGACGGCAGATGGGGGCATTATTGACGATCTGATCGTGTATCGGCTCTCTGAGGCGTCCTATCTGGTGGTGGCGAATGCGGCGAACAGGCTGGTGGTGCGCGATGAATTGGCGTCGAGGGCACGAGCTGTTGGCGCGGAGGCTAGCATCACGGATACCACTCTCCATCGTGCTCTGATCGCAATCCAGGGGCCCCGATCCACGGAGATTGTGCGTGAGCTACTGCCAGAATCCGAGCACGAACTCTTCGATAGCCTCGGCTACTACAGGGTTTGTGATGTTCACGTCGAAGGACCTGTTCGCCTAGCCCGAACCGGCTACACGGGGGAGACGGGCTATGAACTGATGATGCCTGCTTCCCAAGCGGAAGCGGTTTGGGACCGTGCTACCGAGATTGGACGCGAACGTGGTCTTATCCCTTGCGGACTCGCATCTAGGGACACGCTCAGGCTTGAAGCGGGAATGGCGCTCTATGGGCATGAACTCAACCGGGATCTCTGCCCGGCGGACGTAGGACTTGCCAACCTTGTGAAGGATCACCAGTTTGTAGGGCGCCAAGCGCTCGGCGGGCGCGAGCAAGTGTGGGACCTTTATGGCCTTGTGGGAGAGGGCAAGCGTGCAGCCCGCGCTGGCTGCACTGTCAGCCGCGCTGGCGAAGAGCTTGGCGAAATCACATCAGGCGTTCTCTCCCCAACACTCGGCCATCCGATTGCTCTGGCGAGGTTAAGGCCGGGGCTAAGTGTTGGTGATTCGGTCAGTGTTGACGTCCGCGGCAAGACCCACGAAATGCGCATCACCCAGCTCCCTTTCTATTCCAGAACTCGCAGTTAACCTCACCTACTTATAAGGAGAATGCCATGACCTATCCAACTGATCGCATGTACTCGCAGGATCATGAGTGGATCACCGAAGGGGAAACGGCCCGCGTGGGAATCACGGCCTTCGCCGCGCAAGCCCTTGACGAGGCCGTTTACGTAGATCTCCCAGAGGTTGGTGCCGAGCTCACCGCTGGGGAGGCTTGCGGGGAAATCGAATCCGTCAAGTCGGTCTCTGACCTCATCGCGCTCGCGAGCGGGACCGTATCTGCAATCAATGACGCGGTGGTGGATGACCCGAAAATTGCTACTGACGATCCCCACGAGAACTGGCTCTATGAGATGGCAGTCACCGAGCGCGGCGAGCTAATGGATAGTGCCGCATACGACGCGTTCATACAGGAGCAATAATGATGAGCGATTTTGCAAGCAGACACGTTGGACCGCGCGGGCAGGATCGCGAACTCATGTTGGGTTCCGTAAAGGTGCGGGACCTTGACGCTCTGGTGGCGCGCGCGATGCCAAACGTCATCTCCACCCCGCCATCGGCGAAAAAACTGCCGAGTGCTGCCACCGAGGCCGAGGTTGCTGCAGAACTCACGGAAATCGCAGCGAACAACACGATCCGGACCTCGATGATCGGTCAGGGCTTTTACGATACGGAAACGCCAGCCGTGATACGGCGGTGCGTCCTAGAGAATCCCTCGTGGTACACGGCATACACCCCGTACCAGCCGGAGATATCGCAAGGAAGGCTCGAAGCCTTGCTCAACTTCCAGACGATGGTGAGCGAGCTGACGGCCATGGATATCGCGGGCGCTTCTCTCTTGGATGAATCCACGGCGGCGGCCGAGGCCATTGCGCTCGCGGCCCGAACCACGAAGCGCCAACGAATCGCCGTTGACGAGGATCTGTTCGCCCAGACGCGGGCGGTGATCGAAACGCGTTGTCATGGGCTGGATATCGAGATCGTTCCAGTAAGGGTTGATAGCGCGCTTGACCTTGAGGGATGCGCGGGATTGCTTGTACAGTACCCCGGCGCTACTGGGCGAATGATGACAGCCGCTCAGTATCGCGGACTGGCTGATTCGATACACGGTGCGGGCGGTCTGTTTATCATGGTTGCCGATCTGCTGGCCTGCTCCATCGTGACGCCACCCGGGGAACTAGGGGCCGATATCGCCGCCGGGACTGCTCAGCGGTTTGGAGTTCCCATGGGAGGTGGCGGACCCCATGCCGGGTATATCGCGTGCCAAGAGAAACTAAAGAGGAATCTTCCGGGACGAATCGTTGGGGTCTCGCGCGATAGTCAGGGTAATCCTGCCTACCGGCTAGCTCTGCAAACGCGAGAGCAGCACATACGCCGGGAGAAAGCCACTAGCAATATCTGTACCGCTCAGTCGCTCCTAGCGATCATGGCATCGATGTACGCGGTCTATCATGGCCCAACGGGGCTCCGGTCCATCGCCGAGCGTGTCCACGGTCAGGCGCGTGCGCTTGCATGCAACCTCTCTAGCCTCGGCGTGCGCATCCGATACACCCGGTTCTTCGATACGATAACCGCCTCGGTTCCGAATAAGGCAGAAGCCATCCGTGCGGCGCTCCTCGAGGAGGACATTACGGTGTTCCTCGTGGATTCGGATACTTTGCGCATCTCAACGGATGAATGCACAAAGGATGAAACGCGTGTGAGCGTTGTTCGCGCATTTTCCCGGGTCATTGAGGGTACCAATGAGCTTGTAGATATGGACCAATTCTCCTTAGGGGAGGAAATTCGTCGAAGCAGCGATTTCCTGCCGCAGGCCACGTTCCACCGGTATCACTCAGAAACCGAGATGATGCGGTACATGCACAGGCTCGCGGAGAAGGACTATGCATTAGACCGAGGAATGATCCCGCTCGGCTCATGCACGATGAAACTGAATGCGGCCGTGGAAGTCTCTGCTATCTCGTATAGCGGCTTCGCCCGAATTCACCCGTTCGCCCCTGAATCGGATCGGCTGGGATACCGCCGCCTCACCCAAGATCTAGAGGCATGGCTTGCAGAGATCACTGGCTACGATTCGGTCAGTCTGCAACCCAACGCTGGTAGTCAGGGCGAGTTCGCTGGACTACTTGCAATACGTAGATACCACGACTCAAAGGGAGAGAAGGACAGGCGCATCTGCCTCATCCCGGCGTCTGCTCATGGAACAAACGCGGCCTCGGCCGTGATGGCGGGATTCCGAGT
>OMJG01000451.1_pt1 | contig 31179 bp, 32 predicted proteins | sample 1646431 | NCBI WGS metagenome assembly OMJG01 (sample SAMN03771674, study PRJEB25209) | food metagenome | isolation source: Cotija cheese | place: Mexico:Jalisco,Michoacan | collected 2011-12-12
TTGTACAACCACCATGTTTAGGACAAACTCTCTGTTTTAACAGAGAGTAGTTGATTTTCAAAATATAGCAAACTTATAAATAATCAAAGAGTTATTAGAAACTGAAAATAGAAATAAAATTGCAAAAGACACTGGTAGACCACTGGTAGACCCCAACAAACTATTTCAAGATTTAAACAAGGGCACTACCAATCGAAAATATGAAGCTAGGCATTGCGATCAAGCTAAATAAATATGCTGAAACAAAAAAGCCCTCACTATCTAAGTAGTGAGGGTTTTTATATAGTGTTAAGAGTGGGATTCGAACCCACGACCTACGGTTTAGAAGACCGTTGCTCTATCCAGCTGAGCTATCCTAACAAAAGCCGTCATATTTAGATGACAACTATTAAATTTTATACCAAGATAGCAATGCCTGTCAAGTGCATTTTACTCAGACTTAGGCAATTGTAAATATTTGGGTTTAAATAAATGCACTTCATATTGCTGAGACACTTCGTCAAATTCCATTTTTTCAAAATAAGTATGGTCCTGCAGTCCCATCCAATTACCGATTTGACTCGGTGAAACAGCGATCTCAACTTCGTCATATTGGTCTTTCAATTCGTTGACGATGGCAGCCAACAGATCTCCAATGCTTTCTTCAGACTTGGCATTAATCTGCACGTTTGGCTGATTAAAGGCCAAGATTGCTTGGTGGGTGTTTGCCACTTTATCCATTTTGTTATAAACGAATAAATGCGGGATATCCAACATGTCTAATTGCTTCAAGGTATCTAGAACGACTGCTTCCTGCTCGCTTGCATACGGCGATGACGCATCAATTACAATCAACATCAAATCCACCTGACGACTTTCTTCCAAGGTTGAATGGAATGAGTCTATAATTTGTGGTGGTAAATCTTGAATAAATCCTACCGTATCCGTTATGGACATTTGGAAATGATTATTGAGTGAAAATACCCGTGTTAAAGGTGTTAAGGTAGCGAATAATTGATTTTCTTCCAAGGTATCCGCTTGGGTCAAGGCGTTTGTAATTGTTGACTTGCCGGCATTGGTATAGCCAATTAAACCCATTTGGAAAATAGCGCCCTTTTCCCGGTTCTCACGAGTCCGACTACGGTGCTTCTCTACTTCTTTCAACTCACCCTTGATGCGTTGAATCTCGTTACGAAGAACCCGACGGTCTTGCTCAATTTTCGTTTCACCAGGACCTCTCGTCCCAATCCCCCCACCAAGTCTAGATAGGGCATTATAATTACCTGCTAAACGCGGTAATAGATATTCGTTCTGTGCTAAAGCAACCTGTAATTTACCTTCTTTTGAAGTTGCCCGCATAGCGAAAATATCCAAAATTAATTGAATTCGGTCAATCACTGGAAAATCTACTGCTTGTTGTAGGTTGTTATTTTGTGACGGCGTTAATTGCTGATAGAAAATAATTAAATCAGCTTCATTTGCATCTGCATGCATGGCCAATTCTTCTACTTTCCCCTTACCAATTAGGGTTCTGGCGTCATATCTTTCCCGTTTTTGTGAAACGAGCCCAACCACTTCTCCCCCTGCCGTATTCACTAACTCCTCTAACTCTTCAATTTGCATATCAAATTGTCGGTCACTGGTGTCAGGTGTCTGAACTGCTGCTAATAAAACTTTTTGCATACTTCCTCCTTCTGAACCGAAAATCTAAATTAAGGCAACCTAGTCGCATTCAAAAAATCTTCTACTAGCTTTAATACCTGCTGCAAATTCTCAGGATGCGTCACTAAATCTAGCCAATGCGCATCTGTTAATCGATTTCTGATCCATGTTATTTGTCGTTTGGCATACCGTCTTGAATTTTGTTTTAAATCTTCTAGCGCTAATTCAAGTGGCATTTCACCTCGAATATAAGGGAATAATTCCTTATAGCCGATAGCTTTCATTGATTGTTGATCCTCAGCTAAGTTTTGCGCCAACAACCATTTCGTTTCTTCAATAAGCCCTTGGTTGACCATATCATCGACCCGCATATTGATTCTTTCGTATAAGACTTGTCGGTCCGTATTTAAAGCGATAATCAACAAATCATAAGGTGACACATGATTTGCATGCGTTTCCGATTGGTCTGAAAATAACCGGTCCGAAAAAGTCCCAACTTCTAAAGCCCGAATGACTCTACGTAAATTATTGGGATGAATTTGGTCTGCTGCTTTAGGGTCTAAGTCAACCAATTTCTGGTAGACTGCTTCATTCCCTTCCATTTGCGCTAACGTTTCCATTTGCGCACGAAATTCAGGATGTTCCAAATCTTTACCACCTAAAGATAAGTCATATATAAAGGATTCTAGGTATAAACCCGTTCCCCCAACTAATATAGGGACTTTTCCTTTTGCCAAAATCGCCTCCATAGCCGACTTAGCATCCTCTTTAAAGCGGGAAACTGAATATTCTTCATCCACTCTAACATAGGAAACTAAATGATGCACTGCCACAGCTTGCTCACTTTCAGTCGGGGTCGCCGTTCCAATATTTAAATTTTGGTAGATTTGCATGGAATCACCGTTAATAATTTCGCCATTAAATGCTTTGGCTAATTTTAAAGATAAACTGGTCTTCCCTACACCCGTAGGCCCAGCAATCACTATCATCTTAGGCTTCATCCACCCACTCCTCCTAGTATTAGCGAAGGTTCGCTTTAAATTGTCGGTCCTCTTCAATTTGTTCAGCCGCTGCTTGCTTTGCAACTGCCGTAATATTAGAACCCGTCAGCATTCTTGCGACTTCGTCTATGCGTTCTTCATTTGTTAATAATCGTACATTTGTGTAGGTACGGTTGCTGTTTTCATCTTTAGAGATGAACAATTGGTGGTCTGCCATCGATGCTACTTGCGGTAAATGCGTAATACATAATACCTGAGCTTTAAGGGCAATTTCAAACATTTTGGTTGCAATAGCCTGAGCCACACGTCCAGATACCCCCGTATCCACCTCATCAAAGATAATTGCTGTTACCCCTGATGCATTTTGGAAAATAGTTTTCATTGCTAACATCAATCGAGATAACTCCCCGCCTGATGCGACCTTAACAAGCGGCTTAAATGGCTCACCAAGGTTAGTGGCGATCATAAAGGCGACATCATCAATCCCATAGGGTCCTAATTCATCCAGGGTTAACATATCCACGCGGAATTGGGCTTTCTCCATATAGAGCGCCTGCATCTGTCCTTCAATGGCCGTCACTAAACCTGCTGTTACAGATTTTCTACTCTTAGATAAATCTTCTGCTAATGCTAATGCATTTGCTTGCGCTTTTTTTACTGCATCCTTTAATTTTTGTTGATTCGACTCACGGTTTTCAATTTGCTTCAACTCTTCTTTCGCCTTATCCAGATAGATTAGAACGGCTTCAGTATCGTCCCCATATTTACGAGTCAGATTTTTATATACCGCTAATCGTTCAATAATGTCATCCAAACGATTCGGATCATAATGCAGTTGATCTACCTGGTCTGAAATACTTGAGGCTAAATCCTGTAAGGCATAATAAGTTCCCGTTGTTTGTTCGTAAAATTCACTATAGGTCGTGTCAAAGTCACGTATGGTTTCAAGTTCACCAACAACCTGACCGACTAAATCGATAATATTCAAATCAGCATTAGACAGCAAATTATTGCTGGCACCTAAGGCATCAGCAATTTTTTGAAAGTTTTGTAATTGATCACGTTCACTAATTAAAGCTTGGTCTTCACCCACTTGTAAATTCGCCGATTCAATTTCATTGATTTGGAATTTTAATAAATCAACGCGTTGGGCAGCTTCTTGCTCGTTTAGATTTTGACTATCTAATTGCTTTTTCGCAGTTTGATAAGTTACATAAGCTTCTTGATAGCTAGCTAGTTTAGGAGCAATTTCATGCTTAGCAAAATGGTCTAGCAAATGAATATGATTGCTTGTGTTCATTAAAGACTGGTGCTCATTTTGCCCATGGATATCCACAATGTGCGTACCTAAAGCTTTGAGCATGCTAACAGTCATGGATACACCATTAACTTTGATTGTATTTTTCCCATTGATATCTAACTGACGGACAATCATCAATTGGGCATCATCGAAAGGAATGTCATTATCAGCCAACATATTGCGGCCTTCTTCAGATAAATCAGGCATGTAAAAGATCCCACGAAGGTCAAATTTATCGCTACCATAGCGAATAAAGTCTGTTGATCCACGACCACCGACTAACAAGCCAACAGCATCAATAATAATGGACTTCCCAGCACCTGTTTCACCAGTTAGGACAGTCATGCCTGTATCAAAATCAATTGTTAAATCTTCTATAATTGCAAAATTTTTAATTGTAAGATGCTGAAGCATTTACATCTCTCCCCTTATCTAACCCTATAGATACCCCCGTTAATGAAATACTGAATGTGCCTCTTCGATGGCCGCATCAATATTTATCGCGGAATCAACTTGGCCAGGCTCACCTTCTGTATTCGTTAGTAGCATTAAAAACTCAATATTCCCAGTACCACCAGTAATCGGTGAATAGGTTAAACCTGAAACATCGTAACCAAGTCCAATTGCGGTTTGCATAGTATGTTCAATCACGTCTCTATGGACTTTCTTATCTCGGACGATCCCTTTTTTACCGACTTTATCTTTACCGGCTTCAAACTGTGGTTTCACTAAAGCTGCCACTTGTCCGTCGATTTTAAGAATTGGGCGTAAAGGCGGTAAAATTAAATCTAATGAGATGAAGGATACGTCAATTGTTGCGATATCTGGTTGTCCGGCTACAAAGTCTTCAGGCTTTGAATAACGGAAATTTGTTTGTTCCATCACCACAACTCGGTCATCAGAACGTAATTTCCAGTCTAGCTGATTGGTCCCAACGTCTAGGGCGTAGGACATACTGGCCCCATTTTGTAAGGCAACATCTGTAAATCCACCAGTTGATGAGCCAATATCTAGCACTTTCTTATCGTTAAAGTCGATGTTAAAAGACTCCATGGCTTTAACTAATTTAAAGCCCCCACGAGATACATATGGCACATCTTCCCCTTTTAAAGTCAATTGGGTCGTTACCGGTAACTTTTCTCCCGGTTTATCCACCCGTAAGGCTTTTTCAGTGTAAATTTGTCCCGCCATGATAAAGCGTTTGGCCTTTTCACGCGAATCCGCTAATCCTTGGCGAACAACTAAAATATCCGCTCTTTCTTTCTCCATTAATTCACCCCTCTTTGCTGTTAAATTTTTAAGTATTTCAAGAAGCCAGCTAATAATTCTACGTCAAATGCTGGTTGAATTGCTTGAATTTGATCTAATATACTTTTACATGATTCTATTTTATCAGATAATGCCGTCAAGGCACCATTAGTACCCATTATTGACGGGTAAGTATTTTTATCTAAATCTACATCTGAATGGTTCAATTTACCTCGCGCTTGATCCGTCCACATCACTTCTTGTAAGTCATTTTGGATTTGGTAAGCAATACCATATGTCCAAGCGAAGTCATCTAATAAGGCAACAACTTCACTAGAAGTCTCAGCGATTTGTCCCCCTGCAAAAATAGCATAGCGGATCAATTCACCTGTTTTGTGCTTGTGGATACTTTGTAGTGATTGCAAATTAATTTGTCTGCCTTCTGACTCAACATCCATAATTTGCCCGGCAATCATACCGATAGACCCAGCTGCTTTTGACAATTCCGCAATTAATTTTAATTTCGTTTCTGTATTTTCAATTTTTGAGTCTTTTGCGACTAAAGCAAAGGCATCCGTTAGCAGTGAATCGCCAGCAAGAATAGCTGTCGCTTCATCAAAGACTTTATGGTTAGTCGGTTTACCCCGGCGGTAATCATCATTGTCCATCGCTGGTAGGTCATCGTGAATTAAAGAATACGTATGGATATACTCCAAGGCGATAGCTGTATTTAACCCTGTTTGGATGTCAGCGTTCAGCGCTTTTAAAGTAGCCAACAATAACATTGGTCGAATGCGTTTGCCACCTGTATTTAATGAATAAACCATTGATTCTTTCAATTGACCAGGCTGAGCGTGACCGAATTGGTCAACAGACTTCAGAATAGCTTCGTCTAAGGTTAGTAATTGGTTTTTCATAAAAATAGCTGTATCCATTACTGGTCACCTTGACTCGTTGGTTCTTCAAATGCTTCTAATTGACCATTTTCTGTCATCAATTTGGTCATTGTTTCTTCAGCGTTTTCTAAAGTTTGGCTGCAATATTTGCTTAGAATCATGCCGTCTTGAAAAGCGTCCATTGATTCTTCTAATTTGATATCGCCAGATTGTAATTGATTGACAATTGCTTCTAGTTTTTCTAACGCTTCTTCAAACGATAGTTTTGAGGTATCGATAGCCATTTATGATTCTCCTTTTAATTTAGAAAATTGTTTCTTGTCTGTTCCAGTAATTTGCGCGGTAATACGGCCATCTGCTAATTGAATGGCTAGTGGATCACCAATATTCACTTTTGTAATAGAATCTACCGGTTCTTGCTTACTTGTCACATAAGCAAACCCTTTGCTCATCCTTTTTAGGGGTGATAAAAGATCCAGTTGAGACATCGCTTTTTGCAATTGATATCCCTTAGACCGTACCTGTTGGCTTTGGCTATTAATCAATTGGTACTGCATGTATTGTAATTTTGTACGGTAATTGCCTAATGTAATTGCAGGAGAAGATTGGTTTAGCCTTTGGTCTAAGTGCTGTACGGCAACTTTTTGAGATTTCAAGTGGCTTTCTTGCGACTGAACCAGTTGTGCCTGTAAGTTCTTTAATTTTAATTGGTGGCCTTCATATAACCGCAATGGTTGGCGGAATATATAAGCATTTTGATATTCTAGTAATCGCTGATTTAAATATTGTATACGATTAACCTGTGCTCGATATAATTGCGTCTGCAATTCTTGAATACGAATCAACTCTTCTGACAATACCGGTGTAGCAATTTCTGCAGCAGCTGTTGGTGTGGCTGCTCTTCGATCGCTGGCAAAGTCAACGAGGGTTGTATCCGTTTCATGGCCGACTGAGGAAATAATAGGGATGTCCATTTTGCGGACTGCACGAACGACATTCTCCTCATTGAATGGCCACAAGTCTTCAATCGATCCACCACCACGGCCAATAATCACTGTATCATAGTCACCGTGTGCGGACACCCGTTCTAAATTCTTCACCAGTTCGTCGGCAGCGTGCTTGCCTTGAACTGCGGTTGGGTACAAGGTCAATTGCACAATCGGGTACCGACGCTTAACGGTCGTAATGATATCTCTAATTACAGCACCTGATGACGAAGTAATGACTGCGATATTTTTTGGAAATCTTGGAATCGGCTTCGGGTCAAAATGAAAAAGGCCTTCTTCAGTTAACTGTTTCTTTAATTGCTCATAGCGTTGGTAAAGAGCACCCACACCATCTGGCTCAAGGTGGTCAATATACAACTGGTAACGCCCAGTCGCATTAAAAACACCGATACGACCAATTGCTAAGACTTTCATCCCGTCTTCTAAATCAAATTTCAGCTGGTTAAAAGCTTTGGCAAACATGACCCCGGATAATACTGCATGGTCATCCTTTAAGGAAAAGTACTGATGTTTAGCGCGTTTTCTATAATTTGATACTTCACCTGTTACGTAGACCTGATGTAAATAAGGGTCCTTTTCAAACTTAGTTGCAATATATTGTGTTAATTGGCTAACGGTTAAATAATTCTTATCAGACAATACCTGTCACTTCCTCTAATCTATCAATCATCTGTTTAAAAACCATTAATTTGGTGACTGGTCCAACACCGCCTGGCACTGGTGTAATGGCGTGGGTTTTCTCAGCGACATTTTCAAAATCTACGTCACCAGTAACTTTACCGTTTTCGTCATATGTAGTCCCGATATCAATCACAGTTGTACCTGGTGAAACCATATCTTCTGTTAAAAATTTCGGAATACCAACGGCAACACAAATAATATCAGCAGACCGCGTTAATTCAGCCATATTTTCCGTTTGACTGTGGGCAACCGTTACCGTAGCCCCACGTTGTAACATCAAATCTGCTAGTGGTTTTCCAACGATTGTAGACCGGCCAATCATCACAGCGCGTTTCCCTCTAAAAGTCGTATTTACTTCGTCCATCAAGGTGATAGCAGAAAGTGGTGTATTCGGTACCCGACTTTGATTACCGGCTAATAGATTCCCTAAATGTACTGGGTGAATGGCATCTAAATCTTTATCTGGATCAATCGCAATATTAATTTTTCGTACGTCAATTTGTTTTGGTAAAGGCATCTCAATCATGATACCTTGTACTGTTTCATCTTCATTATATTGTTGGATAACCGCCAACAATTCTTCTGTTGTTGTATTACTTGGGCAAGAAATTAATTCGTTTGCCACGCCGATTTTGTCAGCAAATCTAGTTTTAGTTCGTGCATATGATGCACTCGCTTCATCATCACCACAAAGAATAATGACTATTTTAGGGTGAATGCCTTTATCTTTTAATTCACTTGCTCTTTGTTTCAATAACTCAGTTTGAACTTTAACATATTCTTTGGAACGAATTTCTATCATAATTGCCCACCTTATCCATAATGTAATGTAACAAGTATATCGAAAGTTGAGCCATATTAACAGTATTGTAGTGGGAATATAATTAAATTATACCTATATACATTTAAAAAACCGGAACTTAGGTCCCGGTCTCTTGCACACAAAACGATTATTCAGCTGACTATTCACTGTCTAAGTCTGTTTCGCCCTCTTCAATAGTATCAATATCAACAGTTTCTACTGGTTTAATATCGCCATTCGCGTTGGCTTTTAATTCAGCTAGGACGTTCGATAAGATCCCGTTAATAAATTTACGTGCACGGTCGTCCGAATATAATTTAGCTAATTCAATTGCTTCATTAACCGCTACTACGCGGGGAACCGTTTCTTCATCGGTAAATAGTAATTCGAACACAGCTACTCGTAGAATTTGTAGATTCACTAATTCTAGTCGTTGCACTGACCAATTACCATGGATATGGTTATCGATCATTTGGTCAATCTCAAAGCGATTTGCTTTAACACCTTCTACTAATGTACGTAAATAAGCGGGAACAGTCACATCTTCAGTAACATCCAGTAATTTATCAAAATGATTTTTAGCTGAAAAATTCTCAATACTATCTTTCAACTTGATTGCATGATTTTCATACTCAATAAATTCTTCTTCAGTTAATTCCTCAAAATTCACCTTTTGGCCCAATTTCTTGTGGTTTTGTAGGATATGATTGAAGGCACTTTCCAAAGAAAGTTGTGGATTGAACTCTTGCTCATAAGATATTAATACAGCGAGTTCTCTAATTTGTGATAACCCTAATTTCATACTTGTTCCCCTTAATACGATTTATTTACTTACTTTTTCCATATACAAGTTTGTTACATGTACGTTTACGACATCAATCGTAATGTCTGTCATGTACTTCACTTGGTCAATTACCTGTGATTGAATATTTTGTGCAACTGCAATTACAGCAGTCCCAAAATATAATTCTACAGACATATCTAATACCATTTCATTTCGATTATTTTGATAAAGAATTACTCCGGCATCGCGTTGGAAAACATCTTGAATTGTCTTGGTAGCACGTTTAATTGCTCGAACACCTTTGCTTTGCAAGGCCGTCGCTGCAGCAATATTTTCGATTACTTGAGGAGCAATTCCAATTGCACCGGTAGCTTGCACTTGATTATGCTTGTATGCTTCAATTTTATCAGCCATTGTCGTTCACTCCTTATCTCAAATTACGCGCGTGAAATATACTCTCCACCGTTAGAAGTATTGATTACTAATTTGTCACCAGCGTTAACAAAGAATGGTACGTTAACAACTACACCTGTTTCCATAGTAGCAGGTTTAGAACCACCTGAAGCAGTATCGCCTTTGATACCAGGTTCTGTTTCTTTAACAACTAATTCAACTGTCTTAGGTAATTCAACACCTAATACCTCAGCACCAAAAGTGATGATTTTAACTTCCATATTTTCTAACATGAATTTTAATTCGTCTTGGATTTGATTAGCTGGAATTTCAGTTTGTTCGTAAGTTTCGTTATCCATGAATACGTGAGTATCACCATCAGCGTATAAGTATTGCATGTCACGGTTTTCGATGTGAGCGGTTTCTACTTTTTCACCTGCACGCCAAGTCTTATCTAATAATGCACCTGTACGTAAGTTTTTTAATTTTGAACGCACGAAAGCAGACCCTTTACCTGGTTTAACATGTTGAAACTCAACAACACGGAATAAGTTACCATTATCTTGAATAGTTAAGCCTGTTTTAAAATCGTTTGTTGTAATCATATTTACATCTCCTAAAAAATTTAATCATACCAAAATTATAACACATTAAAATGCATCCTGGCTCAAAAAGACGGATGCATTCTATCATCTACGTAAAATTACACGATAATCAAGTGACGTGGAGAATGTGTAAGGACTTTATTCCCATCTTCTGTCAAAATGATGTCATCTTCAATACGAACCCCACCAATACCCTCTAAGTAGATGCCTGGCTCATTTGTAATAACAGTGTACTCTTTTAGTGGTTGTTTATTATGCACACTTGCATTTGGTGACTCATGAATATCTAAACCAATAGAATGTCCAAGTGAGTGTCCAAAGTCATCCCCATAACCATGGCTAGCAATAAAATCACGTGCAATAGCATCCATTTCTTCACCAGTCATGCCAGCTTTCGCTTGCTCATTCACCAGCTGGTTTGCTTGGAAAACAACATCATAGATTTCTTTCATCTTGCTTGATGGTTCTCCAACAGCGATAGTCCTTGTGATGTCAGAAACATACCCCTTATAGTAGCAACCGTAGTCCATAGTCACGATATCGCCTGCTTCAATCACTTTATCAGAGGCCACGCCATGTGGCATTGCAGAACGGTAACCTGATGCAACAATTGTTTCAAAAGAAACACCACTTGCCCCTTGGCTTCTCATAAAGAAATCTAATTCATTTGCAACTTGGATTTCAGTCATACCGACTTGAATAAAGCCTAAGATATGCTCGAAAGCTGCATCTGCAATTTCACACGCTCGTTGAATTGTGGTAATTTCTTCTTGGTCTTTGGTTTGACGTAAGGATTCAATCATTCCAGATGCTGGGATTAAGCGAGCAGAAACGATATCTTCTAACTCATCAAATTTAGCAACTGTCATATATTCTTCTTCATAACCAAGTTGACCTAGATTTTCGTTAACCACTACGGATTGAACGAATCGCAATGGACTAGTATGCGCTGCAGATCCGCCAGCAATGATAATTTCATAGCCAGCACACTGTGCTTTCGCTTGTTCCCTATATCTAAAATCTGTGATGAAGTACGCATTATTTGCTGTAATTAATGCAGTACCACTTGTGCCAGTAAAACCAGAAATATATCTTAAATTAAATGGGTCAGTGACATAGTATGCATTAATACCTTCAGCTGCCATGCTTTCTTGCAAAGCACTTATTCTCTTTTTCAAACTTTTCACCTCATATTGACTAATCTATCTCTCTAAACAGAGTCACTTTTTATAGCCCAATTAGTATAGCATACATCAGTCTTCAATGAAACTTAGCTTTATCCATAGTTCTCTTTATCAACATTCTTGCTCACTTTTTACCCATTACCCACAGCTACTTACTCCCGAGTTCTTTGATCATAAGGGACATTATTATATTTATATTGCCGTCCGTTTTCTACAATGAATACAGTCGTGCTAAAGATCTTATTTTTTAATTCAACTGACACATGTCCCTGGTTAAAGGTCATAGTCCAATTGCCATCTGTCCATGGTATTGACGATTGAGTGGCAGCGGCTACTTCTTTTACTTGATCTGAAGTTGCTGAATTAACAGCTGCTTCGTTATTTTCTATATCCTCTTGATTGCTCGATCCAGCGGTAGCATCTGGATGAATCTCTGAAACACTAGCTTGATCAGGATTATTTATGATTACAGTGCTTTCATCCGGCAAAGGTTTTACATCACTTTCTTCTTTAGAATGGGATGTATCCAATTCTTTACTATCTGACGGCTCTGACGGCTGATCCTTTGAACTTATTTGGCTAGTCACTACTTTCTCCTTCTCAGCAATCACTTTCTCCACCGCCAGGCGAGACATAATTTGTGCTTGATAGGATATTTTAATTTCTTCATTCATTTTAACTTGGCTACTGTACATATTTAAGTTAACTAAATAGATGAAGGTTAGGATCGACATATACATTAATGCGGAAAATAAGACAAAACCACTTTTCTTCATTGTTATTTACCCTTCTTTACTAAAGGTAAAAGGATTTTATAATCCTTACCATCGAATAGCCTCACTTTAAACAGGAAGCTCCCATTATCTAATTCTTGGATCGTGAGACCTGTAGCGTTTGGAATTTGTGGCTCGTATCCTCCGTTTAAAGAATATATAATCCAGGAGTTCCCATTGCTATCTTTGTAATACCGGTAAATACCGATCTTATCATTTTCTTTGAGAGAAAGGGTATCTGCAGTATATCTAACTAGTTCCGTTTGTGTATGATCTGTCAAAAATTGGTTGGAGAAGATATCAAAGTCATCGTAGGCCATGACTTCATATCTGTTATATATATTCATCTCTGTTCCCATCACAGCCAAAAAGGTGATTTGAATTAGGGCATAGAAAAATAGTCCGTAAATCATTTCCAATAAGGTAAATCCTGATCTTGTATCAATCATATTTGACATAGTTAAATTTAACTTAGTCAGCTTTAACTTTCGCCTATTTAATTTATTCTTGAATCTTAAATTCTGTGAAATAACCATCCCGTTGATCCTCCAATTTGCCTTTTTCCAGATTGATTTCTATCCCTTCATGTATGCTTGCCCCAAATTGAACAGCATTTAATTGATGAAACTGTTCACGACTTTGACTTAAGGCCCTTTCACATCGCCTTAGGTTTTCAAGTTGCATCTGCTGGTTTATGACAAGGAGGTAGACCATAGCCCCTATTAAAGACAGTCCAATAATAGATTCGATGAACATAAACCCTTGTTTCCCCTTTTTACTATTGGAATTATGGATCAATTGGCTTTTTTTCTTCAATAACATAACGCCCTCCAGAAAATTGATAAACAATTGCATAATCCTTCGTTGGTGTTCTTAAGGTTATCGTTTGTGGCCCAACAGTTCCTGACGTAGAAAATTCAAATCTTTTATAATGGACAAACTTAGATTCTTTTGGAAACACAAACGTCGTATCTACTGGTGAAGGTCGTAATAAATCAGCTCGAAATTCCACTGTATTACCTGAAAAAGTCACAAAATGAATACCTTTCCTAACTATTGTCATTTTATGCACGTATTCAAAGTGTTGCATGACATTACGCATCATTACTTTTGATTCATAGCGGATAATAGCATCTTTTGCATATGGGACCGCAAGTATTAATGATAATGACAGCGCAAATAAAACAAGTATCATTTCTAGAAGAGTAAATCCTGATTTCCTTTTATATTTTTTCATCAAAATCCACTCCTCTTAAAATGATGACATTAAAAATTCCTAAGGGGTAACAGTTCCAGCTGGAATAGCATTATATTTTTCTAATTGCTCATCTGTGATATAACCCTGCTCCGCTAGTACTTCCGCCGTAACACTTGCTTCATCATGTTCTAGTAAATATAATTCCATCTGCGTTTCAACAGTTTCGACTAAAGCAGCGTTAGTTTTGGTCTCTACATTTTGTGTTTGCTTGGACATATTTGGTATAATTAGCAGTAACAAGGCTGCCACAATAAATAGGACCAAAACCATTTCTATAAGCGTAAACCCTTTTTTTCTACGATACTTTTGAATGAACTTAAACAACATTTCTTTCATGACAATTCCCCCTTAGATTGTTTCTAGCATAGTTAACATTGGTAACATTAAAATTAAGTAGACCATGACCACACAGATTGCGACACTCAAAAACAAAATGGATTGGGCTATTTTTATCTGTCGATCAATCGTTTGATACAAAAGTCTTAGAACCCTCTGACTATATAACCTTGTCTTAATCGCCAATTGATTTAATAATTCTCCCTGAATAACTATTGCTGGAAATTCACGGGTGAACACATCGGCAGCTGTTAAACTATCTGCAAATGACACTCCTTGATAATATCTTTCGTCTAAGTACTCACCGAAAGCTTGTAAGAATGCAACTTCATCTTGTTTAATTAGCGACTCAGTGATTTGCCGTACTGAATAGCCTATTTTAAATAGTTGGCTAAATTCATAAGCAAAAAACTGGGTGTAATATAATCTAAATAATTTTCCAACCACTGGTAATTTGACATATAACCTTGCCCTTACTAATGGGTTAGTCCGCTTCTTCCATAGTAGATAGATGATGAGTATAACTAACAACAAAACTGAGAACCCTATCATTATCCAATGCAGCTTTTGTAAGAAAATCAATAAATAGCTCAGTAATCCCTGTCCCTCACCCACTGACATAGAAGCTAATTGTGGCAAAAGAAATATGCGCAAGCCAAATAACATGCCAATCATCAACACAATTAAAGCAATTGGATAAAGCATTACCCCTTTTAGCTTTTGCATCTGTTGATCACGTTCTTGAATGTATTTAGCAATAGTTTCTAGCCCTAAACCAAAATTGCCATAAGCTTCTGCCACTTGAATTTGATAAGCTACGTTACCCTTAATTTTCATTTCATGTATAACTTGATAAAAATACTGACCAGCTGAGAAACCGGTCGCCATTTTGCCAAAAGTCACTTCTTGCTTAGGAAAAATAGTCTTTAAAAAAGAAAATATTTCAAGCATAGGAAACCCTTCTTGAAGCATTTCTGCGATGTATAAAAGTACAGTCGCCTGTAATTGCGGTCGCCAAGTGCTAGTAATTTCAGTTTTCGCTAATTGTTTCCAGTTGATATTCTTCCATGCTGGACTGGGTGATGTAGCCATGATCATAAGCCTCCTTTAATAGTAGATTTAGTGATTTAAAATCATTTGGATAGCTTTGATTTAAAATGAAACTACTCAGCTGCTCACCCTGTAGTAACTCAAATAAGGCTAATTTCTCAGTCGCAACAATTTCTGGATCAGGGACACGAGGCACCAACCTTTGGGCAACGACTAATAGTAAGGTCTGGACCAATTGTTCGTTTGTGATGCCTAATTCTTTCAAGCGTCCAATTACACCAAAAGTATTTTTAGCATGAACGGTGGCTAAAACTAGATGACCAGTCAGTGATGCGCGAATCACCATTTTTGCTGTTTCTTCACTTCTTATTTCGCCAATTAGAATAATATCTGGATGGTGACGCAAACTAGCGGTCAGCAAACGGTCATAAGTAATATCCGCCTTTTCATTGACTTCTGTTTGTAAGAAAGTAGGTTCTTTAATTTCAATGGGCTCTTCTATTGTAATAATTTGACTGGCTTTTTCTTGATAGGCATTCCTTAACAGTTGGTAAATGGTCGTTGTTTTCCCTGAAGAAACTGGGCCTGAAAATATTATCAAACCACTTTTGCGCTTCATATATTTGTTCAGGGTGTCATAAGCTGCTTGATTCAAGTGATTGGATTTAAAATCACTGCTCACCTTGTCATGGAAAACACGGATGACTAATGATTCATGCATGAGATAATTAGAGATTGACGATAATCGTAATTCGATTTTGTCGTCTCCCAGGTCATAGACAATAGCACCATCTTGAGGCATACGTTTCTCACCTACATCCATATTAGCCATATACTTTAATAACCGAATCAACTGACTCCCTTTTTCAAATTCAAAGGTTTCCTGCAATATCAATTGGTATCCGTCTCTTAGAAAAACATGATACTGCTGTCCTTCTGGTAGAATGTGGATATCATCGGACCGTTTTAATATCGCCATCGAAATCATCCTGTCTATCATTTCTTTCAACCTATCACCTCCATTTATTTTCAGGTCATATAATTTATACGAAGAATTCTTATAAAATCGCTTACGAAATGAAAATAATATGCAAAAAAAAACACATCTCAAAATTTTGCGCACTTTTGCATGATAGGCCCCCGTTTTAATTTTGAAAATTTTCTGAAATGATATACTTTAAGTTAGGCCGCTAAATTGGCACTACAAAAAGGGAGGGAACTGCAATGGATGACATCGTAAATCGTTTATATCAAATTGAAAATACGGCTAAAGATGCGGAGAATACGGTTCAAGATCAAAAAATGAGCATTAAAAGATCATTTGACGATAAGAAACGTGATTTTTTACAAGCGGCTAATGATGCTTATGATAAAAAAATCGAAGCAACAAGAGAATCGTTTAGTTCTGAGGACTATGAAACTTCTCATAATCTTACTGCCAAATTTTCCCGTAAAATGCAACGCATTCAAGATATTCTTGACAATGAACACGGTCTTTATGTAGACGAGTTCATGGAAAAAGTAACAAAGCTTGGAGTCGATGAAATTGGATAACTATACTGCTATAGACACAAAAATTCATGGTATGCGAAAGCATTTACTGACCAGTGAGAAAATCGAGGCTAATGGGGATATTCGTACATTAAATGAATTATACGCATTAATCACCGAAAATCCTTCTTACAAAAAGGCAGCAGAAGTTCTAAAAACTGATGTCTCTTCGCGAGAAGATATTGAGTTGATGCTTAATTACGGCAATTTCTTTGAGTTTTTAAAAATATATCGATTTGCCTCACTGCAACAACGTACATTCCTAAAACGATATGCAATGTTTTTTGAGGCTTGGTTTATCAAACATACCTTAAGAACCGTCGTAAATCGTGGTGAAACAACCGTGATCATGAGTCCAGTCACCCATTATCTTGATGATAATCGCGGATTCAAAACGACAGATTTGATCATGGCAACTGATGTAAAAACAGTTGTGGATGCACTTGCTGACACCATTTACGGACCTTTTTTCCAACAATATAGTAACTTATTTAGTCAAAATGACTACGAGCGCTATGAATTCGAAATTGCCTTTGACGAATTTGTCATTCAACAAATTTGGCAAGGAGGTAAAAAATATCTAACCGGTGAGTCATTAACAGGTTTTAAAAAACTATTCGGCGCCCGCTTTGATATCTTAAATATTTTTACAATTTATCGTTTGAAATTCCTCTACCAATTAAGCGATAACGAAGTCACATCTGCTTTAGTAGACGGAAAGTATCGTTTGAATGACGAGTATATCGACCGATTATTGCAAGCACCTGATATTCGAAACTTCGAAATTACGGTTGCTGAACTTGGTTATGGTGAAATTTTTGAACATCTATCGACAGATGAATCCCTACAAAAATATGAGGAAGAATTCTTAAGATCCTTACAACGTCATCTTGCGACTAGAGCACCAAGATCTATGTACGCAATTATCAATTATTTAGAGGATAGTCGTCGTGCTTTGTTGATGTTAGAAGAATTAACCGAACGAATTACATATAAAAACATCTCACCTATAGAAAGGAGTTTAAATCAATGATAACCGAAATGCGCTTAGTCAATATTACCGGTCCTCGTGACGATATTGACCGGATGGCGGATCGTTATTTGACCCACTACCCTATCCATTTAGAAAATGCGTTGAAGGAGTTGTCAGAGATTCGAACACTTCGTCCCTATACAAGTCCAAACCCTTATGAACCTTGGGAAGAACGAATTGATAACTTATTAGACTACACAAATGTTGAGCATGGTAAAGACATTCACCTGGACAAACCCATGACCTTTGATCAAGCAAAAGCTTTAGTAAACGAAGTTGAAGAAAGCTTGCAACATGAACGAGAGGCCATTGCTAAGGTGCAAGCAGCACATGATGAAGCAAACGAAAACTTGTTAATGTTTAGACCCTTCCAATCAATTGACTTCACATTAGATAAAATTTACGAAATGAACCACATTAAATTCCGTTTCGGCCGTTTCACTCGTGAAAACTACCGTAAGTTCGAAAAATATGTGGACACAATGGTACCAGCCATCTTCGTGAAGAGTGAAGAAACTGAAAAATATGTTTACGGTGTCTACTTCACACCTGATGAAGCGCGCCAACGTGTTGATGCCCTTCTATTCTCACTAGCTTGGGAGCGGATTTACCTACCTGAGGAAAGTGGTAGTTTCCGTGAAATTACACATAAATATCATAATTTAGTAGAAGAGACAGAGAGCCAATTAATTCAATTGAAGCGTAAAATGCGTGCTTTGGTTACACCAGTAGCGCCAGATTTATTAGCGGCTAAGAGTCGGTTAATGGATTTATCTCAAGCTTTTGGTGTTCGTAAATTTGCAGCAATTACCCGTGAGGAATTCGCGCAAAAAGAAACACGTTACTTATTAATCGGTTGGATGGCTCAATCTGATGCGCAAAAATTCAGCGATGAAGTGAAAAACGATCCAAACGTGACTATGTATATCGAAGATGAAGATGACAACAGTCATTCGAATCCACCTACAAAAATGAAGAACAATTTCCTAATCCGCCCTTTTGAGTTACTCACCAAAATGTATGGCGTTCCAAACTACCGTGAAATTGATCCAACAGCGATCGTAGGTATTTCGTACTCCCTTCTTTTTGGTGCCATGTTCGGAGACGTGGGTCAGGGATTAATTCTATTCCTAGTAGGTCTTGTCGGATTCTTCAACAAGAAATTACGCCCTATCGGTATGTTAGCGCCAATTGGATTAAGTTCAACTATCTTTGGTTTCCTTTACGGATCAATTTTTGGATTTGAAGATGTTATCCATGCATTATGGCTACATCCTATGACACACATGACAGACATTCCCTTCTTCGGAAGCTTAAATACAGTATTTATCGTAGCAGTCGCCTTTGGTATGTTCATGATCCTCGCAACAATGATTGTCAACATCGTGCAACGCTTTAATGCTGGAGAAAAATGGGAAGCTATTCTTGATAAGAACGGTATTGCCGGTTTCATTTTCTACTTTGTATTAGTAGCTATGTTAATCCTTTACATGTCTGGACACGCAATTCCAGCAATAGGCATCTTAATCGCTATCCTAGCTTTAGCATTAATCACAATTGCCTTTAAGGAAGAAATCATTCACAAGTTGGAAAACCATAAAGAGAAAAATGGTGACAACATCGTGATTCAAGCATTAACAATCTTCTTTGAAACATTTGAAACCCTATTAACTTACTTCTCTAACTCAATTTCATTCGTCCGTGTGGGTGCGTTCGCTATTTCCCATGGTGCAATGATGAGTGTAGTATTAATGTTTGCAGGTGCTGAAAATAGTGGCAACATCAACTGGTTGGTCATTATCTTAGGTAACTTGTTTGTAACTGGTTTTGAAGGATTAGTCGTGGCAATTCAAGTTTTACGTCTTGAATTTTATGAAATCTTCAGTCACTTCTATCGTGGCGATGGTATTGAATTTAAAAATATTTGGATTAAAGATTAAAGGAGAAAATAAAAATGACAACAGAATTATTAATTAAACTGACAATGGTTGCAACTTTCGTATTGGGTTTTGTTTTACCATTTGGCTACTTCTACACAGGCAAAAAAACAAAAAATCGTTACAAAAAATCATTAACTACTAACTTAGTATTCGTTGTAGCTGGTATCTTAATTGCTATCGTATTAGCTTACAACCCAGGAGTTGCTTTAGCATCAACTGGTGCTGCTGCAGAAACTGCTGGTGACGCTGCTGGTTTAGCAACAGGTCTTGGTTACATCGCTGCTGCCTTATCAACTGGTTTATCATGTGTTGGTGGTGGTATCGCCGTTGCCTCTGCTGCTTCAGCTGCCCTAGGTGCTATTTCAGAAGATGGTTCAATCTTCGGTCGTTCATTAATCTTCGTTGGTCTTGCTGAAGGGGTTGCCCTTTACGGTTTGATCATCTCATTCATGATTTTAGGTCAACTATAATGAAAGCTTACGTAATCTGTGATAACTTAGACACTTTGACTGGATTGCGATTAGTAGGTATTGAAGGTGAAATTGTAAAGCCTGCGGAATTTGAACCTGCCTTTAAACGTGCAGTAGCAAATAAAGGTATTGGCATTCTTTACCTTTCGCCTTCTCTAATTGAAAGCAATCAAGACCTTGTAAATGATGTTCGCTTTAACCAAGCAACACCACTTATCACTTCAGTCTTAGGTGCAAATGAATATCAAAATGCGACCAATACCATTGCAGAAACAATTCAACATGCAATTGGTATCCAATTATAGAATGGGAGTTTTAAGCAATGGATTTAGAAGATAAATTTGCTTATTTTGAAACGCAAGTCAACAAACAAGCGCAAGATATTATTGACGAACAAGTCAATCAATACCGAGCAACTTTGCAAAAAGACTATGATGAATTTGTGAAAAATACAAATCAAGAGTTTGATGCAAAATTTGTAAACGCCAAAAAAGATATGCGTAAAGAGTTAAATAAAAACATTTCTCAAAGTCAAATTCACTTACAACGTGACTTGTACTTACAAGAAGAAAAGTTGAAAAAAACGCTATTCGCTGAATTCAACGATGCGATTCAAAATTACATGCAAACAGATGAATACCGCAACCAATTAGTTGTGATGATTAATAACTTAAAAGACTATGCAGAGAAAAATCGTGAAGAGTTGGTTGTTTACATCAACCATTCAGATCAAGGTATGATTGAAACTTTATTAGAAGAAACAAATGCAAATATTCAAATTTCAGACCGTGAGTTTTTAGGTGGCGTCCGTGGTGTCTTGAAAGACCGTCAAGTGTTGATTGATTACTCTTTCTCTACCCTATTAGCAAACGTTGAAGATAGCTTTACTATCAAGGAGGTTGATGACTAGAATGGCAGACGAAAATTTAATTTATTCAATTTCGGGTCCAATCGTTAAAATCGCTGGTCCAACCGACTTATCTATGCAAGAGATGGTCCACGTTGGTGAAGACAAATTAGTTGGGGAAGTTATTTCCATCAATGAAAAAGAAACCACTATTCAAGTGTACGAAGAAACTGCGGGTATCCGTCCAGGAGAACGCGTTTACGGTACAACGATGCCGATTAAAGTACAGTTAGGCCCTGGTTTAATCAATAATATCTATGATGGTATTGAACGTCCTTTAGTTGAAATTGAAAAACAATCCGGATACATAATCAAACGTGGTGTTCAAGTAGATTCACTTGATAAATCAACCTTATGGCACGTGAAACCAGTTGTTAAAGTCGGTGATCAAGTTTCTGGTGGTGCAATTATCGCCGAAATCCCAGAATCAAATGCCGTTACCCATAAAGTATTGGTACCTCCTACAACTGTTGGTGAAGTCATCGAAATCGTTGCTGAAGGTGACTATACTATAGAAGATATTTTGGTTAAAGTGCGTCGTTTTAACGGTGATATCGATGAAATCAAAGCTTACCAAGAATGGCCAATTCGCCAAGCGCGCCCTGTTGCTTCTCGATTCGAGTCAACTACACCACTTGTAACTGGTCAACGGATTATTGATTCTGTTTTCCCTATTGCAAAAGGTGGTACGGCTGCAATTCCGGGTGGTTTCGGTACTGGTAAAACTACTATGCAACATCAGATTGCAAAATATGCAGATGCGGATGTAATTGTTTATATTGGTTGTGGGGAACGTGGTAATGAAATGACAGAAGTACTTGAAGACTTCTCTAAATTAATTGACCCTCGTTCAAATGCTCCACTAATGGAACGTACAGTCCTTATTGCAAATACCTCTAATATGCCAGTAGCAGCCCGTGAAGCCTCTATTTATACAGGTTTAACGATCGCTGAATACTACCGTGATATGGGTTATGACGTAGCGATCATGGCCGATTCAACTTCTCGTTGGGCCGAAGCTTTACGTGAGTTATCTGGTCGTCTTGAAGAAATGCCCGCTGAAGAAGGTTTTCCTGCATACTTAGCTAGTCGTATTGCCACCTTCTATGAACGTGCTGGTTACATGCGTAACTTAAACCAATCAGAAGGTTCAGTATCGATTATCGGTGCTGTATCTCCTCAAGGTGGGGACTTCTCTGAGCCAGTTACCCAAAACACTAAACGTTTCGTACGTTGTTTCTGGGGACTAGATTCAGAACTTGCGCATAAACGCCACTACCCTGCTATTAACTGGATGAACTCTTATAGTCAGTACGTGGATGATTTAGGTGCTTGGTATAATGCGAACGTTTCTGAAAAATTCTTAGCTAACCGGGCTGAAATGATGGCTCTTTTACATGAAGAAGACCAATTAATGGAAATTGTAAAACTAATCGGTTCTGATGTACTACCTGACCACCAAAAATTAGTCTTACAAACTGCTCGTGTTTTCCGTGAAGGTTTCTTACAACAAAATACCTTCCATAAGGTAGACTCAGCGGTACCAATGGCTAAACAAGAAAAAATGATGGAAGTTATTTTATACTTACATCACCGTGCGAAGTCATTGATCCAATGGGGTATGCCGATGTCATATCTAAATAAATCAAACATTTTCACTGATGTAATCAACATGAAGTATACAACCTCAAATGATAACTTAGCTGATTTCGATCACTACTTTGAGGATATCGATACATTCTATGAAAATGCTATGCAAGAGAATGGTTAAGGGGGAATAATAATGGCAATAGAATATTTAGGATTAAATTCCATTAATGGCCCTCTAGTAGTTGTAGACGGTGTTAGAGGCGCTGCATATAACGATATCGTACGCTTTCGCGTAAATGGTAATGAAGAAAAATTAGGTCAAATTATTACAATAGAAGGCGAAAAAGCCATCATTCAAGTATTTGACTCAACTACTTCTATGTCTCTAGACAATACACATACACAATTTACTGGCCACGGTTTAGAAATCGAACTTGCACCTGAAATTCAAGGGCGTGTGTTTGATGGAATCGGTCGACCAATTGATAATTTAGGACCAATCCATTCTGACATTAAGCGTGATGTTAATGGTGCACCACTGAACCCTGTATCTCGTGTTTACCCACGTGACTATATTGAAACTGGGTTCTCAGCCATTGATGGATTAATGACGTTAATTCGTGGTCAAAAATTACCTATCTTCTCTGGTGATGGTATGAGTCATAACCAAGTAGCCGCTCAAATCGTTAAACAAGCTAAATTGGGTGAAGATTCTGACGAAGAATTCGCTGTTGTATTTGCTGCTATGGGTGTAAAACATGATATTGCTGACTATTTCCGTCGTTCATTTGAAGAGTCTGGTGCAATGGACCATGTAACGATGTTTGTAAACTCAGCTGATGATCCGGTTATGGAGCGTTTAATCACACCTCGTGTTGCGCTAACAACTGCTGAATATTTAGCTTATGATTTAGGTAAACATGTGTTAGTTATCCTAACCGATATGACTTCATTTGCTGAAGCCTTACGTGAAGTATCTTCTGCTAAACAAGAGATCCCTTCTCGTAAAGGTTACCCTGGTTATCTTTATTCTGAATTAGCAACAATTTATGAACGCGCTGGTATTGTTAAAGGCAAACCAGGCTCTGTAACGCAAATTCCTATTTTGACCATGCCTAATGATGATATTACCCACCCTATCCCTGACCTTACCGGATATATTACTGAAGGCCAAATCGTACTTGACCGTGTGATTGAGGGTAAAAATGTTTATCCACCAGTTGGGATTTTACCATCACTTTCTCGTTTGATGAAAGATGGTATAGGTGAAGGGTTTACTCGTGAAGACCATTCTGACGTTGCTAACCAATTGTTCGCTTCTTATTCTGGTGCTAATGAAGCTAAGTCTTTAGCTTCTGTTATCGGTGAAGAAGAATTATCAGATGTTGATAAACTTTACCTAAAATTTGGTGAATTATTTGAACAAAAATTTGTTGGTCAAGGTCAAGATGAGACCAGAACTATTCAAGAAACATTGGACTTAGGATGGAAATTATTGGGTATTTTCCCACGTGAAGAATTAACACGTATGGATACTGAAATCCTTGATAAATACTACAAAGATACAGCTGATGAGGTATTAAACCAACAAACAACTGACAAGCCCCTAGTTTAAGGTGGTGAGAATTAATGGATATTAATAACACCCCTACTAAGGGGAACCTAATGCAAATTCAAAAGACATTAGATCTTTCACGTAGCGGTTACCAATTGATGGATCGTAAACGGATTATCTTAATGAATGAGTTGATTGAATTGCTGAATAAGGCTTCTGGTTTACAGGATGACCTTAAAAAAGCTTATGAATTGGCTTATCATAAACTGTCAATTGCTGCATATGAAAATGGTATTTTAAGTGTAAATGATGCATCAACTAACGTAGATGTTGAAGACGATATCCAATTAAAAGTACGTAGTGTCATGGGTTCAGAGGTACCAGAAATTAACTATCAACCTCGTCCTATGAAACCCGCTTACTCATTCTATGACAATACTGTTGCGATTGATGAAGCAAGGATTGCCTTTCGTCGGGTAAAAGAATTGCTGATTCAAATCGCTGAAGTTGAGAATGCGGCTTATCGTTTAGCGAACAACATGCAGAAAACACAAAAACGTGTAAATGCTCTTCAAAACGTGACCATTCCACAATTGGAAGGTGCGCAAAAATCTATTTCTTCTGCGCTTGAAGAGAAAGAACGTGAAGAATTTACCCGTCTTAAAGTGGTCAAACGCATCTTAAATAGCAAAAAGTAAAGATAAAGACGACCTATGTAAACTGGTTTCGCGCCAGTATACATAGGCCGTCTTTTTGATTATATAAATAGTGTTGGTGGAAGTTCCTTCGAACTTCTACCAACACTATTTGTATTGAATAACTTTATTCAGCTAATTCCGTATTGTAATGTACATTTTGTACATCATCGTCGTCTTCTAATAAGTCGATCAAGTTTTCAAGTTGGCTGGCTTTATCTTCAGGTAGTTCTAACATTGTTTTAGCTACCATTGTGATTTCAGCTTGTGCTAATTTGAATCCTTGCGCTTCTAAGGCGTCACGAACATCAGTGAAGTCAGAAGCTTCTGTAGAAATTTCAAATACTTCATCTGAAGTTGTCATGTCTTCCCCACCAGCTTCGATTACGTTCATTAACATTTCATCTTCGTCAAGGTCTAAACCTTCACGCTCAATCACGATGTAACCTTGACGGTCAAACATGTAAGCAACTGAACCTGATTCACCTAATGAACCACCATTTTTGTTAAAGATAGTACGTATATTGGTTAAAGTACGGTTGGTATTATCAGTTAAGGTTTCAACTAAAATGGCAATACCGCCTGGTCCATAACCTTCGTAAGTGATTTCATCGTAATCTTCACCCGCGTTGTTACTTGAACCTTTTTCAATCGCACGGTTCACATTGTCGTTAGGCATGTTCGCTGCTTTTGCTTTATCCATAACCAAACGTAAAGATGGGTTTGATTCTGGATCAGGTCCACCCGCTTTCGTTGCTACATAAATTTCACGAGAAAGTTTTTGGAATACTTTCGCCCGTTTAGCATCGGTTGCACCTTTTTTGTTTTTGATTTTACTCCATTTATTATGTCCAGACACGACATATACCCTCTTTCCTGTAATTTTTCACTAGGTTATTATATCAAAATATTGACATCATAGCAATGAAGCCTATTTATTAGGCACCATTACTTCCACATGCGATGGTAAGACCTCGATATCAATTGGTAACGCTGGACCAACCTCACCGTCAATATTCACTTTCACTTCGTCCGCGTCTTCATTAACGACCGAGATAGACACTTTTTTGACGTTATACGTAATCATGTTATTGGCTTCAGAGATATACCCGCCGTTTAATTCTTGTAGCATACCTGGTAATTCAGCTAATAAGTTTTCATCTTTTAAGGTCATGATATGCAATAAGCCGTCATCTGGTGTTGCACCAGCAATCATGTTTTCAAATGAACCTACACTGTTTGTTAAAGCAATTATTAATACTTTTGTTGAAATTTCATTTTCTTCATCATCGTCTAAGACTAATTTGTAGGTGTACTGGTCATCATTTAATACAGCACGCATTGAATCACGCACATAGGCGAAGAAACCAAATTTTGATTTTTCTTCACTTGAGGTTTCCATTACGGCTGTTGGAATTGATCCAATAGCGGCCACATTACAGAAGTATAGGTCGTTTATTTTAGCGATATCAATTTTTCGCGTTTTAAAATTAGCCAGGTCTTCAGCTGCTTTTTGAGGTTCTAGACTAATTCCTAAGGCACGTGCTAAATCATTGGCTGTCCCAAGTGGAATGAAGCCAAATTTAATGGTTGAATCTGCTTCAGCGATTCCTGAAATCCCTTCGTTAACAGTACCATCACCACCAACGACGACAACAGCTTCGCAGCCTTCATCACTAGCTTCTCGAGCCCAGTCTTTGGCGTCGCCTTCTCCTTCAGTGAATCTTGTTTCAACGTCATCAAATGAAGCAGACAAAGCTTTTTCTAAATCATTTTGAATCTCTTTACCCGCACCTTTTCCTGATGAGGGGTTAATAATCAACATTACTTTAGACATTTTCTCTACCTCCATGTGCTTTGTATTACCTTTATTTTACTAGACCCTTGCTTATTTAGCTATATTTAGCCCTAGATTATTTTGAAAACGAAGGAAATCGAGCTAAGTTAATTTTACATTCATTTTACAGAGGGGAATTCACATAGCATGTATACAATTGTTTTGATATAATTAAGAGCAAATCAAGCTATTTTTACAATAAAATATGTTATAGAAAAGTGTGTGTATAGTGAAGAAAAGCAATGAAGAAAAGAAAAAAATTGGGAATGGGCTGTTTAGGAATGAAAAAGTGATGTTCTATGTGAATGTGGCTTTTAAATCCTTGGCTAAAATATTCTTAGTCTTATTACTTATCCTCTTTTTTGGTGGGTCATTGGGTCTTGGTTTAGGGTCAGGCTATTTCATTGGTTTGGTGGAAGATATGCCAATCCCAACTGAAGAGGAACTTGCTAATGCGGTGGAGAATGCCGGTGAGATTTCTACCATGACTTATAGCGATGATACAGAAATTTCTAGTATTCGTGCTGACTTGGTTCGTGTAAATACAGAGCTGGAAAATGTGAGTCCGTATATCATTAATGGTTTAGTGGCAACGGAAGATGAAAACTTCTTCGAACATGATGGTGTCGTACCGTCAGCCATTATCCGTGCAGGTGCTTCAACCTTCCTTGGTGTAGGTGGGACTTCCGGTGGTTCAACTATTACCCAACAGTTGATCAAGCAAAAACTATTAACCAATGAAGTGTCTTTTGAACGTAAAGCGAAAGAAATTTTACTTGCGATGCGGTTAGAAAACCACTATTCAAAAGAGCAGATTCTGCAAGGTTACTTGAATGAATCACCCTACGGACGTAATAATAAAGGGGAAAACATTGCAGGGATTGAATCAGCAGCTCAAGGGATTTTTGGTGTATCAGCGAGTGAAGTCACTTTAGTACAAGCAGCCTTTTTAGTGGGTATTCCGCAAAACCCTTATACTTATACCCCCTTCTTGCAATCTGGTGAATTAAAAGATGCAGAATATTTAGAAGATGGGATTACCCGTTCGCATGAGGTCTTACAACGAATGCGGTTAACCAACTATATTACTGAAGAAGATTATCAAGAAGCGATTCATTATGATATTACCCAAGACTTCTTAAGTGCTGGAACCAGCGAAGAAGTACCAGATGAACGTAATTCATACATCTATCAGGCGGTTGAACTTGAAACTATTGATATCTTAATGGCACAAAAAGTAGCGGCTGATGGACTGACTATGGCTGATGTTAACGCGAATGATCAGTTATACAACCAATATTATGCCGAGGCTGAAAGTCAAATGCGTAACGGTGGTTTAACCATTAAAGCAACAGTCGATCCTGATATTTACGAAACAATGAACTCAACCGTTCAAGAATTTTCTGCTTCATTCGGTACCGCATATTATTCAGAATCAACAGATGAAAATGGTGACCCGATTGAAGTCGTAGAACCTGTTCAAAATGGAACAGTTTTATTAGATAACGACACGGGCCAAGTCCTTGGATTTGTAGGTGGGATTGACTTTGATACCAGTCAAGTTGACCACGCCTTTACATCTCGTCGTCAACCTGGTTCATCATTTAAACCTATCTTGACTTATGGTCCGGCCTTGCAGGAGCAAATTGCTGGTGCAAATACCATGCTAGCCGATACATACACTCGTATCGTTCAACCAGATGGGGAAATCTATGAACCAACAAACTTTGGGACAACTATTTCAAATGACTTTGTAACCGCCCGCTATGCCCTTTCAACGTCTATGAATAACCCGACATTAGCCTTATATAACGAATTATTAAACCAAGGCGTCGATATTCAATCTTATGCATATAAGATGGGGTTACAGGATGCGATTTCAACTGATGAATTCAGTCACTTAGCCCTATCACTTGGTGGAACTACTAATGGTCCAACTGTATTAGAAAACGCAGCAGCCTTTGCGACTTTTGCAAATGGTGGTGTTTACGTTGAACCTTACCTAATCGAAACTATTACTGATTCCAATGGTAATGTGGTTTACCAGCATCAAACGCAAAAAGAACGCGTATTTGAAGAAGATGTAGCCTATGTAATTGCTGATATTTTAAAAGATGCAACAACTACTGGTGCTATGGCTTCTTATAAAGCGCAAATGGACAGTGATTTAGACTGGTTTATGAAGACTGGTACTTCAGAACGATTTAAAGATTTGTGGGCAAACGGGTCGACACCTAATGTAACCCTTACTTCTTGGATTGGTTATGATAACATCACGCAAGATCGTGACCTATATAGCCAAGCTGAAAATGCAGTATATGGTACACCAGCTCAACGGTCATTACGTTATTGGACAACCTTAGGTAACCGACTAAACTACTACTACCCGAACACAATGGGGTCTGGTGAAGTCTTAGAAGAACCTGAAGGCATTCACGAGGAAACAGTTGTGACGGAAACTGGTACGAAATCTGGCACCTTTGAAGGACCGTATGATACAAGTTATACAATCCCTTCATCAGCAGCAACCAACACTGAGTTGTTCACAGCTGCCATGGATCCAGAACAACCAAGCTTTACTTTTGGTATCGGTGGTTCGATGGATGACTACATGAACAAACTTGAAAGCTTCCGTTCTAAGGCAAATGTTACTGTAAATGCTAAGGTTCAAGAAGTATTAGAATCCTTTAAATTACGTAGTGCAGAAAATGAACAACGTCGTCAGGAACTTGAAGAAGATAATATTCAACAAGATGGTTAGAAAAATAAAAAAGGTGACGCTAGGAAATAACGTTGTCTCCAAACTAAGAAACCCTTCAACTCATTCTAAATTAGAAAAAGTTGAAGGGTTTTTATCCATCTAAAAAAATATTGATATGGTTTTATCTGAATAAATTTCAGAAACGTCAGAAGGTATTAAAAAAATCATTAATCATTTGGGTGAAGAACTGATAGAAGTTGAAGCTACAATCAAAGAAGAAAAGACGATTCCTAAAGGGTATTTTGCACACAAGCGACGTTGTCGCAATCTAAAGAAACATCGCCATAAATGTGGCTGATTTCTTATCGCACAAATCCGATGGGTCAAATTCCCCTTTTTCAATCATGTCATAGATTTTCGGCATCAAGTGGATAACCGGAGCTTGTCCTATTTTAATACTCACATTACGAGTGAAGAAATCTTGGAAAGGAAAATTCGTTGCTGGAGTCATATAAACCCCAGTTACCATCAACGTCCCAAATTTCTTCACAGCTTCACTTGCCGTTTGAATTGGTGAGTAAGAACCGCTTTGCGGGGTAAGAATTTCTTTAGTTTTTTCTTTGATTGGTGTTATACCATCCATTCCTACACGATCAATTACTACCTCAGCACCGCCCTTAGTCATTTCATATAATTCACTACCAACTTTAGAAACATCTGAAAAATTCACGGTCTCTACGCCGTTCATTTTTTTCGCATGCTGCAAACGATGATCGACGTTATCTACGGCAATTACACGTTTAGCACCTTTCATTTTGGCAAATTTTGTACAAATAATCCGATAGGGCCAGAACCCAATACGATTACTGTATCTCCTGGTTTCATACCACTATGCTCTACACTCCAATATGCTGTTGGCAGTACATCTGAAAGAAATAATACCTTTTCATCCGGAAGATTATTCTCTGGAACAACAGAAGAAGTAAAATCTGCAAATGGGACACGTAAGTATTCAGCTTGCCCCCCGGGGTGATTTCCGTTCATTTTACCAAAACCGAACAATCCGCCTTGATCAAATATTGGATTAGGGTTTGAATTGTCACATTGACTTTCCATATGGTGAGCACAGAAATGACAATCTCCACAACCAATGTTGAATGGGGTAACAACTCGGTCGCCTTTTTTCACTTTGGTCACTGCAAAACCAACTTCTTCTACAATACCCATAGGCTCATGTCCTACTACATAGTCTTCTTCCATGACCGGTTTCCCATTATGATATAAATGCAAGTCGGAACCGCAAATAGCCGTTGCTATAATGCGAATGATCATATCGGTTGGTTCTTCAATCGTTGGATCCGGGACTGTTTTGACTTCCATTTTTTCGTTTCCTTGCCATGTTACTGCGTGCATAGAATCTCTCCTTCATATAAAAGTGATAGTTTCAGATTTTAAAGTAGTTTATGATCTTGTTTTATATAAATCAAAAGTTATGTAATCGTTTAAGTTTTAACTTCTCTATTTTCGTGCCACTTTTAGCTGAGCCATATAACTTTTCTCATAAACGACAAAGGATTCCCACTACTAAAGCTTGCATTGGAAAATCGCTATCGGCGAATAAACATTCTATGACTAATACGGAAATATAGCTTAAATAAATGAGCCCTACCACTCTATGTAAGTTATATGTTACTTTCACTCCTATTTGATATTAAATACCTTTTCCCCAGTATGTATTTAGTAAAAAAAATTACACTACTCACTACACTTTATAGTAAGGAGTATCTATTCAACTATTTAAAAAAACATTGCTGTCTTTATTTAGAAAAAGTGATAAACTTATTTAAAAATAGACCATTAACACGCTCCTGAATAAATTAACCACAATGATTAAATAAAAGAGGATGAAAAATATGGAATATGTTGAACAAAAGTTTTACT
>OMJG01000452.1_pt1 | contig 30974 bp, 25 predicted proteins | sample 1646431 | NCBI WGS metagenome assembly OMJG01 (sample SAMN03771674, study PRJEB25209) | food metagenome | isolation source: Cotija cheese | place: Mexico:Jalisco,Michoacan | collected 2011-12-12
ATATCCAACGCTTGATGTGATAGTTTTTCATCATATTAGAAGAACTGTCTCTTTGAGAAGGTTTGGCCAAAACGTCTCATTTTGTCCCAACTGAAAACACAGTGAACCCCTGAATTGGATTTACTCCAATTCAGGGGTTCACTTCATGAGCGGTTAACGATGCTTTTTGATATTGCTTTATTGCGTTTGAGTTTCCAGAGAAAGATCATTCATGAACGTCAACAGGAGGTTGGCATAACTGGGATGATCCGTGTTGTCCTTAATTTCTTGTTTAATCAGACTTAAGTTATTGGTAATGACGCCGTTAGCCCCCATGAACATCATTTGATCAAGACTTGTTACGTCGTCGATGTCCCAAGCGTAGACCTTCTTGTGTTCTCGGTTGGCTTGGTCGACGAAGCTATCGTTTAGTGTCGTCGATTCCATCGTATAGGCGTTGGCCCGGGTCCGTGGAAAAGTTAGATTGTATGGCATGATGTAGCTGACAAATAACTGTGGATGCTCTCTTTTTAGCTTATCCATCACCTTATAACTCAGTGTGTGCACCTGCTCGTGGTTCGTTAAGATGCGTTGACCGAATTGCCGGTAGAAGCGTTCGGACAGGTCAGGGGTGTCGGCCGACCCGGTTTTAATCTCAATTAGAAGTTTTTGATGATGCTTAATTGCTGTATTGAGATAATGATTGAAGCTGGGAATCTTTGCTTGATAGCCGTTCTCGGTTACCGTTACCTTGGTTAGTTGGCGTAAAGTCATGCTGGCAACGGAACGATTGAGTCCAGCCAGTGATTTCAGATTGCTATCATGCATCACGACAAACTGGTGGTCCTTGGTCATCCGAATATCCATTTCGACGTAGTCTGGTTTTTCTTTGCTGGTTTTGACCATTGCCGGAATGGTGTTTTGAACCCCGTTGCCGTTGTCGACGCCACGGTGGGCGATAGTCAACGGTTTGCTCATGGCTAAGCCGTTAAGATAAACGAGATTAAACACAACGAGGAGGGCACTGATGAGTGTCAAACCACTAATAATTAAAAGTCGCGTGCGCAGCTTAGTTCTGGCGGGTTCGCGAAATGTGAACAGACTTAACGGTGTTTGCTGGTGGGTATCGTGACTGCTTAAAATGACCATCATGAAGATGACCGTGGAGTAACAAACGATAAATTCGGTAATGGCTTCCATGAGGAATAGATTGAAAGTGGCAGCGGCTAAGCCCAAACCAGTGCGGTCAAATCCTAATTGTCCCAAGTAGATGAGGCCGTAGATTAAAGTGACCATGACCGTCACGATGGCTAAGGTCACCAGAATTTTACTGAAATAGGTCCAAAAGTGTCGTCGGGTGCGCTGCCAGCTGAGACGAATGGCCTCATGACTGTGGTAGCCATCCAGCATCATTAACGGTAAAACGGCAATGAGTCGAATACCAATATAGGCGGCTGCCACGTAGAAGATGCCCAAAAAGACGGCCCACAGTGGATTGGCCATGAGGTAGGTCACGATGAAGGCGGGAATTTTAGCCTTGTTGAGGAGTGGCGTTGAAAAAAGCTCACTACCAAACGGAATGATCACAACAAAGTAACCAATAAAGAATAAGAAAGTGCTGGGTGATGCGCCAACTAGACTTCGGAAAACATCACCCAGTACAGCACGGGAAGTCTGGGGACGACCATTGCGAATATTCATGATCCCCAGTAATAGGTAAGCAAATTGCCAGTAAATTAGGGTAATAATGGCCAATAAAATGAGCAATAAGCCAATGATTGCTAAGGGATGTCGCAAAGCAATGCTGCCGATATTGGTGTATGACACGTAGGGAACGTGTTGCCATTTCATGAGGGCGGCCGTTAACCAAGTAAAGGCGGGAACGGCAACGTAACTAATGGCCAAGTTCGTGATGAACACGAGCATGACGTAACTTCCCCAGTGCTGAAAAAAATGACGGGTTGATTCCCGCCAGAACCGCCAAGCTTGCACAGTTCTCAACTCCTCTCACAAATATAAACTACTTCTACTTTAGCATATTCTAGTGAAGGTCGGTGGAGAAAAGTTTATCGAAAGAATTGTTAGACCTCATGAAAGCAAAATCTAGTTATTATGAAAGCAAAATGTTATCATCGTGATTTAATTCACGTTTAGAAAACGATGAAAAAACATTTATTTAACTGTATGCGCTTACATCTTAATTGGCCGTAAGTGCTGACTAAACAGCATTAACAGACCAATTAATTAATTGTGATTTTTTTAACATAAAAGACTTGCAGATTCCCAAAAACATGTTATGATATATCTCGTGAAGAAGTTAACAAGAGTGTTTTCAAAAAATGGAGGCATAATGATGTTAAAAGACGTGAAAGAGAATTCAAAATCAAAATCAAAAGAAAGCGCTGAAACCGTTGACCAGATGATCGACCGGTTGACAGCCAAGGCCCATGACGCCCTGTGTGCCATGGATGACTTTACCCAAGAACAAGTCGATCACATCGTTCACCAGATGTCGATTGCAGCCTTAGATCAGCATATGGCTTTAGCCAAGGCCGCTTTTAAAGAAACTGGTCGTGGAGTGATGGAAGACAAGGCCGTAAAGAATATGTATGCGAGTGAAGAAATTTGGCACTCTATCAAGCATGACAAAACAGTTGGCATTATTAAGGATGACCATGAACGGCAATTGATTACAGTGGCTGAACCACTGGGAATTCTGGCCGGGGTAACGCCTGTCACGAACCCGACGTCAACCACTATCTTTAAGTCCCTGATTGCGGTTAAGACGCGGAACCCAATCATCTTTGCTTTCCATCCACAAGCCCAACAATCTTCAGTTATGGCGGCCAAAGTTGTTCGTGATGCGGCCATCGCTGCTGGTGCACCAGAAGGGGTTATTCAATGGATTGAAACGCCAAGTTTGGAAGCAACGACAGCCTTAATGAATCACCCAATGGTTGCCAGCGTCTTAGCAACCGGTGGTCCTGGTATGGTGAAGGCCGCTTACTCAACTGGGAAGCCAGCCTTAGGGGTGGGTCCTGGTAACGGTCCAGCTTACATTGAAAAGACGGCGAATATCAAACGGGCCGTTTATGACATTGTCTTATCGAAGACTTTTGATAACGGGATGGTTTGTGCCTCCGAAAACAGTGCGGTCATTGACCATGAAATCTATGATGACGTTAAAAAAGAAATGCAAGACCGTGGCGTTTTCTTCATTAAGAAGAGCGACGAAAAGGCTCTGGCTGACACTATGTTCAAACCAGAGGGTGGCGTTAAAGGCCCAATTCCAGGGATGTCAGCACAAAAGATCGCTGATTTAGCTGGAATCAAGGTTCCTGCTGGTACGAAGGTGTTAGCTGCTGAGATTACCGGAGTCGGACCAAAGTTCCCATTGTCTCAAGAAAAACTATGTCCAATGATTTCAGTTTACAAGGCAACGAGTCAAGAAAATGCCTTCAAGCTTTGTGATGACTTGCTCCACTTCGGTGGTCTCGGTCACACGGCATCTCTTCATACGATGGATGATGCTTTGGCAACGAAGTTTGGGATTGCGATGAAGGCTAGTCGAGTATTGATCAATACTCCATCTGCTATCGGTGGTATCGGGAACCTTTACAATGAAATGGTGCCATCATTGACCTTAGGAACGGGATCATGGGGTAAAAACTCTGTTTCCCATAACGTTTCTTCCTTTGATTTACTGAACATCAAAACGATTGCAAAGCGGCGAAATAATATGCAGTGGATTAAATTACCTCGGGTTTACTTTGAAAAGACATCAGTTCGTTACCTCGACGACATGCCAGGCATCAAGCGGGTATTCTTAGTTACTGACCCAGCCATGGTTGAACTCGGTTACATCGACACCGTGCTGAATGAATTGAAGCGTCAACCAAACGGCATTGAATACTCCTTGTTCTCTGACGTGGAACCTGATCCAACGACAGATACGGTTAACCGTGGGGTTGCTCAAATGCGGATGTTCAAGCCAGATACAATTGTGGCTTTAGGTGGGGGTTCAGCAATGGACGCTGCCAAGAACATGTGGTTATTCTACGAAGATCCAGAAGCCAGCTTCTTTGGCGCTAAGCAGAAATTCTTGGATATCCGGAAACGGGCTTACAAGTTTAACAAGCCGCACAAGGCCCAATTTGTGGCCATTCCAACCACTTCTGGAACGGGTTCAGAAGTTACACCGTTTGCCGTGATTACGGATTCTAAGACCCACGTGAAGTACCCACTGGCTGACTATGCCTTAACGCCAGACGTTGCGATTGTGGATTCCCAATTTATCGAAACGGTTCCTAAGAAGACGGTGGCTTACTCTGGGTTAGACGTTTTAACCCATGCCATTGAATCTTACGTGTCAAACATGGCTTCTGATTACACCCGGCCATGGTCATTACAAGCGATTAAATTAGTGATGGATAACCTGACTAATTCCTACAACGGTGATATTACAGCGCGCGAAGAGATGCACAATGCTTCAACGCTAGCTGGGATGGCGTTTGCCAACGCTTTCTTGGGGATTGATCACTCGATTGCCCACAAGTTGGGTGGCGAATTTGGGCTGCCTCATGGATTGGCTATCGCCATTACCTTGCCACACGTTATCCGGTATAACTTCAAGGAACCAACGAAGTTATCCATGTGGCCAAAGTATGACCACTTCAAGGCTGATGAAGACTATGCGCAAATCGCACGTTACTTGGGTCTGCCAGGAACGACTAACGAGGAGCTCAAGGAAGCCCTCGTTAAGAAGGTTATTGATCTGGCTCATTCCGTTGATGTGACCTTGAGTCTGAAGGCTAACGGTGTTGACAAATCTCACTTTGACCAAGCAGTGGACAAACTAGCTGAGTTAGCCTTTGAGGATCAATGTACAACGGCTAACCCACGCGAACCACTCGTGTCTGAATTAAAGCAAATTATGCTTGATGAATACGATGGTAAGAACGTCGAAAAATAAGTAATTAGTATAGGTAAAAAGGATCACGGTGGTTTATCGTGGTCCTTTTTTGTAGGGATAGGTCGTTACTAATTTGATAAATGTTCTTATATATAGTAGAAACGAGCGAGAAATAAGAGAAAAACGGAATAAATGATGAACCAGTCACATTATTTTAAACCCACTTTTTTTCGAAAGATAGTTAATTTTTTAGGAGAAATTACGGCGAAAAGAGCCAATTATCATCGAAATTTCATTAAATATGACAAGTTTTACAACTTTTTCGGTGCAAAATGCACGGTAAAACCCCCCTCTTTTTCACCAAAATGGGTAAAAATTGGCTAATAAAAGCGGTTTATATGACAAACACGTAACAAATATGACGGATTGTCATACTGTAATATTTTTCTTAACAGCGGCGTAACGAAACCCCAATCTAAATGACATAACCATCAGTTATTCTAATATCCGTTAAGCAAACAAAGGAGGACATTCATTTCTTATGAATATCAAAAAAGCTTTAGTTACGACTCTCGGAACGGTAGCCGTTGTCGGCGCCGGTATCTTCGCTACTAACGATACGGCTAACGCCGACGTTAAGGTGACGGTCAAGCAGGGGGATTCTGTTTGGTCATTGGCAAACAAGTACGACTCATCTATTAACGCTATCGAAAAGGCTAATAGCTTGACCAACGACTTGATTTACGTTGGCCAAACGCTCAACGTACCTAACAGCACGCAAGCTGCTACGACGCAAGCTGCTAGTGTTGCTAACAACACATACAGCCACACGACGAGTCAAGCAACGACGAACACGACTACCAACACCAGCACAGCATCAGCTTCAACCGGGGTTTCCGGATCAGAAGCTAGTGCTAAAGCATGGATTGCTAACAAGGAATCTAGCGGTTCATACTCAGCTCGTAATGGTCAATATGTCGGTAAGTACCAATTAAGTTCTTCATACTTAAACGGTGATTACTCTGCTGCTAACCAGGAAAAGGTGGCTAACAGCTATGTAAACTCCCGCTATGGTTCTTGGTCAGCCGCTCAGGCGTTCTGGCAATCACATGGCTGGTACTAAACCTAGCTTCTAAACAAAACGTTTAAATTCAAGTAGGCACTATCGGATGCAGGTCCGATAGTGCTTTTTTGCGCGCTGTAAGTTTGATGAGTAGTAGGCCACAAAGTGTGGGGTGATATTGAGCGACGATCAGCTAGGTTTACACTGATGGATAAAATGATCTGCTTTTTAGTTGGTTAGGTAATGCGTTATATTTGGTACATATAGCGTAATAGGCCAATATAAGTGACGGTAAATCGCATTTTTTTAAAATAACTGAACCTGCTAAATGGGATGAAACCGCTTCATCTGACACATGACCGCAATTAATCGCCGCTAAAGTGGGTTAATGTGTCAAGTTGGTTAACCACATTACGGATTGTCATTTTCGGCCGATTTTCTTAATCTGCGTGTAACTCACTAACAATCGCGATGTAACCTCCACGGGTTATGATGGGTCTCGTTAAGTAATTGCAAGACAGTTTCACCCAAACAAAAGGAGGACATTCATTTCTATGAATATCAAAAAAGTTTTAGTTTCTACTTTAGGTACTGCCGCAGTATTAGGCGCTGGGTTATTTGCCAGCACCACTTCCGCTAACGCCGACGTCCGGGTAACGGTGAAATCGGGAGACACGGTGGCCAAGATTGCTAACCAATATAATTCAAGTGTTTCTGCCATTGAAACGGCAAACAATTTAAAGAATGTTAATTTAATCTACGTCGGTGAAAGCCTGTCAGTGCCGAATAGCACGACCGCAGCTAGCACCACTGCTGCAACCACGGCGACGACGCAAAGCCAAAGCACGACGCCAGCTCAGTCGACAACCACGACTAACAACAGCGCCAACACAGCAACAAACTATAGTGGTACAGCAAACCATACAACGGCTACTACGGGAACAACGAGCACTAACACGGCAGCAACAACGTCAACATCTGGCTCGACATCTTCCGCTAAGTCATGGATTGCTAACAAGGAATCTGGTGGTTCTTACACCGCGTCTAACGGGAACTACTATGGGAAGTACCAACTGACGAAGTCCCTGTTAAACGGTGACTACTCAGCTGCTAATCAGGAAAAGGTTGCTAATTCTTACGTTAGCTCACGGTATGGTTCATGGGCTGCTGCCAAGGCTTTCTGGCAAGCAAATGGCTGGTACTAAAATTAATTAGGACGTTCACTTAAAGAATACACAGAAACGACGGTTTAGTTCAAATGAGCTAACCGTCGTTTTGACGTGGAAGATCCCTGATAAAATGGGATTTGTACACCATACTGCAAAAAATGGGGTCGTTCGTTACACGTTTGTAACATGCGGACAATCCACCTGTAACTTGGAAAGGTTATGATATTCTTAACAATTCGCTGGGAGGGAACCTGATTTTGAAACTCAAGACAATTTTCATGTTAATCGTCATGGTCGTTTCGATGGCTCTGCCCAGCGTGACGTCTGTGGTTACGCCGGCAACGACGGCTCAGGCCAGTGTGACGTACGTTTGCAACTTATCTAAGAAAGAAAAGCGGGCGAAGGCTTGGATTGCCCGGAAAGAATCCGGTGGTAATTACCGCGCACGAAATGGTCGTTACTACGGTAAGTATCAACTAACGATTTCGATGCTTCATGGTGACTACAGTAAAGCAAATCAAGAAAAGACGGCTGACCGGTATGCCCACAGTCGTTATGGCACTTGGACTCAAGCCAAGCACCATTGGTTGGGCTACGGGTGGTTTTAATAATAAAAGGAGCGATTTCCAATTAACTGGAAATCGCTCCTTTTTTGGCTGTTGATGATTCATTAGAAGGGTTACTGATGGCGGTAACTCATCTCATTACAGAGCATTAGAAATGGCCCCACCCCCTTATGGTCGTTTGTCACGATCGGTTCACTCATATAGTAGGCGAATGATCCATCTCGATGGTTAGGACCACCGAGGCCGCCAACATGGGCAATCTTATTGACATTAACGTAGTTGTGACGATCAATTGAAATGAATTGTTCTAGCGCATTGGCATAGCCTTTATCTAGAAAACTTCCCCACTCCTGTTCTTCAAGATAGCCCTGACGAATGCCTTTGGCGATGGCATTTAAAATCATGAGACTACCTGAAGATTCCAGATAGTTCATCGGCCGATCGCCTTCGTCAGGAATCTGATACCAAAGATTGTGTTGATCGGCAACGCGACGCAGGGCGGTTAATTCATTTACTAGGTTGGTGTGGATTTGGTCGCGACCAGTGATATCGGTCGGCAAGACATCTAGTGTATCCACCATTGCCATGACAAACCAGCCAATACTACGGGTCCAAAAGTGGGGAGATAATCCGGTTTCTGGATCACACCAGAACATTTGTTTACTCGTATCAATCGCGTGATAGCAAAGGCCCGTTTTGGCATCGAGCGTTGCGGTATAGGCACCTAGAAATTGATGGACAACGTCATCTAGGTTTTCGGTTAAGCCAAAGACTTTCTGGTAGCGGGCGTAGAAGGCGGATCCCATATAAAGGCCGTCAAGCCAAATTTGATTGGGGTACATCTTCTTATGCCAGAAGATTCCCGATGGGGTACGGGGTTGTTTCGCAAATTGCTGGTAGAGAGTAGTGGACGCAAGTTTATACTTTTCTTGATGGGTGGCCTCCCAGCAATCTAGTACCGCTTTACCACTGTTCAAATAATCAAGGCTCAGTTCTTCTGAGAAATAGCCTTTAATCTGGCCGTTGTCATCGACAAAAGCATTGATATTGTCCAGCTCATAACGTAGATAGTCTGCGTTGCCTGTCCGTTGATAAATGGCATTCATGCCATTTAGCATGAGGCCGTCCTCATATTCCCATTTACCTTTTAAGTTCATGGCTGGTTCTCGGTGAACCATGGTATCAGCTGCTAAAGTTGCCCAGTCAGTTGTTGAATCTCCGTATTTAGGATACAAGATCATAACCTCCTTAGAGTTTAATGTTGCGGAACGATGGTTTGTTCCTTCTTATCGTGATAGCCGACCGTGTTATTACCAAAGCAGTCTTCGTACTTGAAGCCAGTAAGCTCTTCAACGACGGCTTTAGTTTCTGGTGTGACATCGGCTTTTTTGCCACCTTTGTGGATACGGTCTAATTCGTCTAAGACAATTTGATGTGTCTTGTGGTCGAGTTTCATACGGTGAGAGAAGAATTGACCCAACAGTGCGAGACCAATGACACCAATGATGAGCACGCCAATAATTGCGTGAACGGCACTTGTTGGTTGTACGCTAGCACCTTCCTTGAAACCGAATTGGGCTAAGACAACCCCTAAAATGAAGACGACAGTAGCCCGAACCAATTTACCGGCCATGGTCATAGCACCAGAGTAAATCCCTTCACGCCGCCGATTAGTAACCAATTCATCGACATCAGCCATAAACGTGTAGACCGTCCAAGGGATGTAGTAGACCCCACCGGTACCGATTCCGAAGACAGCAGTGACAGCGACGACTAACCAAGTTAGGTGAGGAATATGCAGGGCCCAAATAACAATGTAGGCAATCACAGCCATAATCACAACAGAGAGCGCACCGCTAAATGGTTTTGAGAAGCCTTTCTTCGCACAGATGACAATAAAGATCGCGGTTGAAATGAGTTGTAAGATACTACTCATACTATTCAGTTCGGAGACTAAGGTTGAGGATCGTTGTAAAACGAAGACGATAAAGTAAGTAAAGGTGGCCGTAAATAGCCATTCAGAACCAAAACCGAATAGATACATCCCTAAATGCTCACGGAAAGTCTTAATCCGAAAAGTAGAGGCAATATCAATAAATAGCTTTTTGAACCCTTCCCAGACGTTCTCAACGTGTTCGCTGGCAACTTCACTGGCTGGGCGTTCCCAAGAGTTAAAGTACATGAAGACTAAAGCTAGAATCATAATGACACAGTAAACGGCACCAGTGGCTAAGAAGGAATATTTAGACCCCTTGCCTAGCAGTGTAAAGAAGACGCCGGGTAAAGCAGCGGCAATGAAGTTAGCCACTTTCCCAAACATCGCTTTGAAACCGGTTAAATAAGTTCGTTCGTCAAAACTAGTTGTCATTTCAACGGCTAAAGTTTCGTAAGGAATCATGACCATGGTGTAAGTCATTTCAAATGCAATGTAAGTGAATAAATAGTAGAAGAAACCCATGCCGGTGATCCACAGAGCAGGATACAGGAGCATTAACGGGATCCCCAGTAGAATGAAGAACCGCCGCCGGCCGAATTTCTTCCCAGCCTTGGTATTGTAAAAACTGTCAGTAATGAAGCCCATTAGCGGATTTAAAATAACATCGAGATAAGTCGAAATGGAAAAGATTAAGGCGGCCTGAACCACTGGCAAGTTACAGAAAGTGGTATAGAAGAACAGTAACCAGGCACCGGAAATGGCTAAGGCACCACTTCCCAGTAAGTTACCACTACCATAGGCAAGTCGTGTAATCAGCGTAATTTTATGTTGCTTGGGTTCTTGAGCAGATGCTTGCATAATCGGGATGCTCCTTTTTTAAATAGTTGAGGTGGTATTGCTAGACTGGATCTATAGTCGCGTATCGGCGTAGCTCAGTGATCGCAGAAGAAATGTCCTGAGGTTGAATGCCTTCAAAGGTGCAGAAGGTATGTGGAAAACGTGCAATAATAGCTTTGATAAAGTACGCTCTGGCAAGTTGTCCTTGACCAAATGAAACGACGTCGCAGTGGTTTTGCTGAATGGTGAAGTCCTTCAAATGAAAGGTAACAATTCGGTCGCCAAAGTCATCCAGAAATTCATCAATAAGCTGTGTTTGTTGTTGATAATTTTCGGTTGTGATGAGGTTAACGGGATCACAAATAATTTTCATATTAGGACTGTCAACGAGATTGAAGAGGCGCCGAGTCTTTTCTATCGTGCAGATGGGGTGGTTCACGCCCGGTTCAATGGCAAACACAGTTCCCAGTTTTTCGGCTGTTTTAGCCAAGCGCCGGACGGAAGTAATCACTTGCTCGAAGGCCGCTTCGGAAAAGTTAGCTTCAGTATAGCCAGCCTCACTAACACTTCCGGTCTCGGTAGCGACGATGGGACTACCGAACCAACGGGCCAAGCTGAGATAATCCTCAAAATGTTGTAGATTTTTTTCGCGAATTTGCGGATCAGGATGAACGATGTTGACGTAACAGCCTAGAATTGAAACGGCTAATCCGTGAGACTGTAACTGTTGGTGAAGATAATCAGCTAAGCCCGGCGTCAGGTCACTACCTAGACCGATTTGAGCCAATTTTGCGGGTGCAAAATGTAGATGGGTGAAGGGATACTGCTCGGCTTGCGTGAGTAACTCAGTTAATGAAGTCGCGGGTAAGTCATGGGCACGAATCCCTAAACGAAGACTTGTCACAATAAGGGCCTCCTCAAAATGTACACGTGTGCAAAAAAATAATTAAATCCAGAAAATATTTTCCAAATAAGAAAGATGATTTCTTATTAAGCGCTTACATAGAGAGTAATCCCTTTTTTTGAGAAAAGCAAGACCTTTTGTGGCAGAATTAACAAGCTTTGAATTGCCAGGGATTATGAAGCGCCTATTTCTCAAAGATGCAAGCTTGGAAAGTTGAGCTTGACAATACTGGTTTTTAAATTATTCTAAGAATGTAAATGTTAACGCTTTCTTTTAGGAGTGATTAAAGTGACAATAACAACTTTTTCAGCAGATAAGTTACAGGAATTAACAATCAAACAGCGAACAAATAAGCTTCAAGGCGAGATTGACCGACTATGTGTAACTGGCGGGGGAGAGCTGATACTGACAGGTGGCACCTATTGTGTTGGTTCCTTGCGCTTGGGTAGCCACTTTACGTTGCGCTTGGCCGCAGATGCTAAGTTAGTCTTTAGTACGGATATCACTGACTATCCGGTTGTGGCGTCTCGGTGGGAAGGGGCTAGCCAATCGGTTGTTTATATGGCACAGAACTTCAAGACGTGCAGCTACTCGGTGAGGGGATCATCGATGGTCAGGGTGTGCAGTGGTGGCAACGGTTTAAATCGTCAGCGCTAACTTACCCCCGACCATATTTATGCTCAATTGAAAATTCGGTACACGTGACGATTGCCGGGCTAACTTTTAAAAATTCTCCCGCCTGGACTTTGCATCCGCTGAACTGTCAAAATGTTCTAATTGATGGTGTAACGGTGATCAATCCGGCAGATTCTCCTAATACGGATGGACTAGACCCGGAGTCGTGTCGAGATGTGCGAATTATGAATTGCCAGTTTGATGTGGGGGATGACTGCATTGCCATCAAAGCGGGGACTGAGGATGCGCTGACTGATATTCCGTGTCGCAATATCACGATTAGCAACTGTAGTATGTTGCACGGTCATGGCGGTGTGGTATTGGGAAGCGAAATGAGTGGCAAAATTCAAAATGTGGTGATTACGACCTGCACGTTTGTTGATACTGATCGAGGGATTCGATTCAAAACGCGACGTGGGCGTGGCGGAGAGATCAGCAATATTTCGGTTAGCAATATTGTGATGGACCAGGTGTTATGTCCGGTGGTCGTTAATGCTTATTATTTTTGTGGCAAAAAAGGCTCTGAGAAATACGTTTGGACCAAAGAAATGTTGCAAGTTGATACCCGGACACCAAAGATCAAAAACATTGATATTAGCCACTTAACGGTCACGGGTATCCAATCTTGTGTGGCCTTTATTTACGGTCTACCAGAAGCGCCAATTGAAAATCTGAGTTTAAGTGACTCTAGTTTTTGCTTAGATTCTCAGAGTCAACCGGTAGCGCCGGCAATGATTGCGGATGCGCCAGAATTCGCTCAAACGGGTATTTTTATTGAAAATACCCGGCAAAATACTTTGCGTCATCTGAAAATTTCAGGGGCGGGCGAAGCGGTGATTCATGACGTTCATAATCCAGGATTGTTGACGCAACTGACGTAAAAAACGAAACCGTCTGCCAGATATTTCTGACAGGCGGTTTATTAAATAAGGCGCTACTGAACCCCTAACGGCTGACGTTTCATCTCTAAGTGAAATTTCAAAATGATGAGTAGATTGAACCCAATAGTCATACTAATCATTGCCAGCCAAGCAGCAGGCGTAGCGGTGTTGGCCGAGATAACGGCAGCCTTGCTTCCCCGTTCCCCAATAGCCCAGCGTGGTCGTCGATAAGTGCGATCGGCATCATACATAACGACTAGCATCATTTTATGTTGCTTGAGAAATTGCCATTCACTTTTTAACATCATACGCCCCCCTTTTGGCTGAACAGCCTGTTGATTGAACGCCTACAGAGTACCTGCAAAATTGCGGCCGGGCAATTGTCAATTTTAGTGGAAGTGTTGGGTAGAAATGGCGGGTTTCAAGCGCGGTCTGCGCTTGGGGTGAGTCAGTTAGGAAACTAGCGGCTTAACACAAACCGACTAGTTGTTGATTGACAGGTGCCGAAAAAAGATTTCTAATGTGGGCAGTAAAAGGAAGCAATTGTGGAGGTGGCATTATGGAAGCAGACGCGCAACGACTACAAACGGAAATAAAACTGCAACGGGCGTTTATCAAATTGGTTGGGGAGCAAGGTTTTGAGCGGGTAACCGTGCGGCAATTGACAACGGAAGCGCAGATTAATCGCGGGACGTTTTATCTCCACTATTTAGACAAGTTCGATTTACTAACGCGGTACGAAAATGATTTGGTCAATCAAGTTCACTTGATCTTCCAGCAGTATCCGAAGCCCACCGCCACCCAGGCAGGCGCAAAGGATGCCTTTAGTCAGCTATTCCGCTACCTGTACCGCCAGCGGCAATTGGCCGTAATCCTATTGGAAAGTCCCGCGTCGCAGCTGACTAAGCGTATCAAGCCGTTAATTCTTGAGGTGATTGGTCAACCTAAAACAACGCTGATTCCCGCTGACTATGCTCGTGAGCTGGTCGCCCAGGGCGTTTTGGACTTTATTCGCTTCTGGTTAACGCAGACCCCAGTTCAGTCGCCACAGCAGGCATATACCATTTTCACCCGTAGTCGAGAATTGTCACCCGCCCAGTTGTTGAATTAGGATTGGTTGAGCCAAAAGTGAAGAGCCTAACTTGACTTTATGTTCATTTCCTCTAAGCTAAACTTATGATGTTAACGTTTTCTTTGTGATGAACACGGTGTTTATCGCTAAATTAATTTGGAGGTAATGAAGATGGCATTTCAGATGGTTACGCAGTATGCTCATAGTCCGGAAGATATTGATCATTACAATACGGATGAATTACGACAACAGTTTTTAATGGCAGAAATATTTGTACCAGGTGATATCCGCCTGACATATACGTACAACGATCGCATGATTTTTGGTGGGGTAACCCCAACAACGACGCCTTTGGAAATCAAGCTTGATCAGCAACTAGGTGTGGATTATTTCTTGCAACGCCGTGAACTGGGATTCATTAATATCGGGGGTGCCGGCACGGTGACGATTGATGGTACGACCAGTGATGTGGCACCGCATGATGGCTACTATATCAGTATGGGGACCCAATCAGTGATCTTTGCCTCGACGGATGCCAAACACCCCGCCAAGTTTTACGTGGTGTCGACGCCTGCGCATCGGGCTTATACTAGCAAGCAGTTGGCTTTTAAGGATGCGCTGGCGATGCCGATGGGTGACCAAGCTCATATGAATAAGCGGACTATTTATAAGTACATTGATGCCTCAACCATGGCGACTTGTCAGTTGCAAATGGGCTACACGGTCTTGGCGCCGGGGAATTCTTGGAATACCATGCCGGCCCATACGCATGCCCGGCGAATGGAAACCTACTTATATACTGAGTTTGGTGATCCCAATACGCGGGTGGCGCACTTCTTGGGGACTCCCGAGAATACCAAGCACATCTGGTTGGAGCCGGATCAGGCGGTTGTTAATCCCAGTTATTCCATTCACTGCGGGGTTGGGACGACCAACTATGCCTTCATTTGGGCAATGTGTGGTGAGAACCAGACTTACGATGATATGGATGCCGTGGATATGCACGACTTACGTTAGAAATTAGGTGATGAGAGATGACAACCAGTATATCTGGTGCTGAAGTGGTGACGATTGGTGAGCCCCTAGCCGTATTTGCCGCAACCGAACCGAATGTGTCGCTAGTAGCGGCCCAGCATTTTCAAAAGTTTGTTGCCGGAGCAGAATTGAATGTGGCCGTGGGGTTAGCCCGATTGGGGCATTCGGTGAGCTACGTGTCGGCCGTGGGTCAAGATCCCTTGGGTCAATTTATCTTGGATCAACTCCAAGCAGCGCACGTTGATCGGCAACATGTTCAAGTGAGTGCCGATTATTGGACTGGTTTTTACTTAAAACAACGGGTAACCCAAGGCGATCCGGATACCTATTATTATCGTAAAAATTCGGCAGCGGCCAATCTTGATCCGCAGGTGCTGGCGTCGCTCGATTTGACCCACGTGAAGTTGGGCCATCTCTCAGGAATTTTTGCCGCGCTGTCGGCTAATGATCAAGCCATTTATCGGGAGCTGAACCGGCGTTTGTTAGCGGTCGGGGCGACCGTGGTCTTTGACCCAAATCTCCGACCAACGCTGTGGCCGAGTCGTGCCGAGATGTGCCGAGTCACCAATCAGTTGGCTCATGACGCGCAGATCGTGTTACCGGGATTAAATGAAGGAACCATTTTGACTGGAGAAGCAGATCCCGTTGCCATTGCGGATTTTTACCTGCAACAAAGTACCGTGACCCAGGTGGTAATTGTTAAATTAGGGGCTGCAGGGGCACTGTTGAAAGTCCGGGGGCAGGCGGCCCAGCGGGTTCCCGGAGTGCACGTGGATTCAGTCGTGGATACCGTCGGTGCCGGTGATGGGTTTGCTGTGGGCTTGATTAGTGGTCTGCTGGCGGGGTTGCCGATAACCGCTGCGGTTCAGCGGGCCTGTGCTATCGGGGCGTTAGCCGTTACGACACCGGGCGATAATGACGGCTACCCGACATCGGCCCAATTAACCCGCTTTTATCGCGAGCATCACCTTGAAGTGTGACTATCAACCTGTCGCAACGTCGTCGTTGCTGGCAGGTTTTTTAATAAGTTGAACTTATCATTGAAAACGGTTACATTTTTCTTTAGACTGGAAAGTAATTGATAATAGATTGGGAGGAGTATCATGGGAAAAACATTAGCCATCAACGCCGGGAGTTCAACACTGAAATGGAAACTATTTGCCATGCCAGAAGAAACGGTCATTGCCTCAGGGATGGTCGATCGCTTGAATTTACCGGGGTCCATCTTCAAAGTTAAATTAGCGGACGGGCAAAAGTTCACGGAAACGCAAGATAAGATTACGAATAAACTGGCTGCGGCAATGGTATTGACCCGACTGAAATCTTACGGGATTGTCCAGCACTTGAGTGAAATTACGGGAGTGGGCCACCGCGTTGTCGCCGGGGGTGAGGTGTTCAAGGATTCAGCCGTCATCACGCCTACCGTACTGAAGCAAATTAAGGAATTGAAGGACTATGCGCCGTTACATAACCCAGTGCAGGCCTATTACATTGATGTGTTCCAGCAATTATTACCAGAAGCGCAGCAGGTCGCCGTCTTTGATACGTCGCTGTATACACAAATGCCGGCCATGAACTACTTGTATAGCCTGCCGTATGCCTATTACGAGAAGTTCGGGGCCCGAAAGTACGGGGCCCACGGGACCAGTCATCGCTATGTGGCGAAGCGGACGGCTGAACTCTTAGGCCAGCCGTTAGAGGCGTTAAAATTAATCACGCTGCATTTGGGGTCGGGGTCATCGATTACTGCTTTCGATCATGGTCAAGCATTGGATACTTCAATGGGTTTTACCCCATTAGCTGGTGTGATGATGGGGACCCGCTCGGGGGATGTTGATCCGTCGTTAGTCGCCTATCTAGCAGAAAAATTACAGAAGACGATGCCAGAAATGATCGATATTTTAAATCACCAGTCAGGACTCCTGGGCATCTCAGAATTGTCCCCTGACCAACGGGATTTGGAAGACACCCAAGCTGACCGACCAAAATCTAAGCTGGCTTTAGATATGTTTGTTAACCGGGTCGTGCGTTACGTCGGTAGTTACGTGGCTGAACTGGGTGGCGTGGACGCGATTGCCTTTACAGCCGGATCTGGTGAGAACGGCATTGCGATGCGACAAGCCATTGCGGACCAGTTGGCGGGACTCAATATTGCGATTGATCCGGCCAAAAATGATTTTCGGGGTGAGGAACGGGTGATTAGTCCGGATGACGCGGCCGTTAAGGTCTTAGTCGTTCCGACCAATGAGGAATTGATGATTGTTCGCGATGTGGCGCGACTTACTCATTAAACTAGATAACCGGACCAATCGTGCCAGTGAGTGGCGATTGGTCCGGTTGTTTATGGGGGAACCGAAGCTTTAAAGGAAAAATCCCCCCAATTTACAGTAACAGAGCTAGGTTAGTAAAAGCTTAATGGCTAATTTTAACTATTTTTTGTAGACAATGTCGATTACGTAAAAATCATGACAGTTTGTCATGAAAATCGGATTACCTTAACCAAGCAGTAACGTTAAACTAATCGATTTGAGATATGGGCGTTGTAAGCTAGGGTCAATCAAAAGGAGGAACGATTTAATGATAAAAAAAGTGATTTTAACGACCGTGAGTGCGGCGGCAGTCTTGGCAGCCGGTATCGGTTTTTCTAACGTAACCGCCAATGCCGCGACGGTCCAAGCACCGGCACAAAGCTATCATTATCAACCTCAAACAGCCACCTATGGCACAGCGCCGACAGCAAAGACTAATCAAACAGTCGCAACGACGACAACTAACAGTACCACTAACACCACTACAACGAGTCAGGCAACTGGGGCAACGATTACGGAAGCCGCCTTTGAATCCCAAGGGGTCGTTTATTTGAATGGAAATAAATGGACTTATTATTCAGGTAGCACAACCGCCGATGGCACTAAGATCAGTGCCAATGGGTTAGATTCAAATGGCTACCGGGTCGTGGCAGCACCGTCAAGCGTTGCCTTTGGCACAAAAATTATGACGCCATTAGGAATGGGGGTTGTGCATGACCGCGGGACGGCCATCACTGGCAACCATTATGATGTCGTCATTCAATAGATTAGAAAGCGCACCCCGAGACAACTGTCTAAGGGTGCGTTTTTTGTCGTGGCTAACGGAGTTGCAGATCTCGCCGGTGGTAACCCAGCCAGCCTAGGAATAAGACTAGGACACTCAAAGCCACCATCCAACTAAATGTGGTCCAATTGACCGCATGAACGGGAACGCGGGGCATCCACCCGGTAGGCGCCAAGCGTTGGACCCAAGTCGGTAACTGGAGGAGACCACCCATGTAGATTGCGATAAATCCTAGTGCGAGGTAGCCCCAACTGAGTGCCTTAATGCGCGGCACCCAGCCGACTAAACCCACTCCCAGCGCCAAAAATACCCAGATCATGGGGAGTTGAGCAGCGATGGTTTGCCAAAATTCGGCGGTGCTAATGCCATCTTGAACATGGTCAAGGCTAGCATTTCCAGTCACAATAACACCGGCGAGGCCACCAATGTAAGCCACGGTGCTCAAGCCCAAGGCACTGCTAACGTAACTGACCAACAGGCGCGAACGACTGAGTGGTCGTGCATACAGGGCCTCCAACCAGCCATGCGTTTCGTCCGTATGCAGTTTTAAAACTAACTGTAGACCGGGGATAACGGCCACACTAGCCATGACAATAGCTAGCAGACTAGTGAAATTCAGTAGAATTTGATGATTGGCATCGTGAACCATTGCTCGGCCGAAGACTTGTTGCATGGTGGGATTGGTTTTTAAAATGTTACCGATTGTGTTAAAGACGGTACCATATGCCACCCCAAAGAGGGTAATTCCCAATAACCAGCCAATAAAAATATTGCGTTGTTGGCGGCAGATGAGGGAGAGCGGACCCCGTAACAACGGAGAAGCTGTTCGACGTCCCGGTCGAGTGGTCAAAGCGCCAGCACCTAAGTCCCGGCATGCATTGACAAAAATCGCACATCCCAAAACCACGAACGTTAAAAGCAAGCTGAGACCCACGGGTGTCCAATTGGGATGTTGGTAAGGACTGAGTTTTTCAATCCAACCAAGTGGTGACCACCAAGTGGACTGGGGGTGCTGAACGTCAGTGATCATCCGAGCTAAGTAACTGATTCCAAACAGGGCATAGGCGAGACCAGTGGCACTAGCGGCATGGTCGGCCAACTGGGCAGTTAACACCCCCACAGTGCCAAATAGCAGACCAGTTGTCCCGAGTCCTAAGCCAATCAGCCAGTTCCCACTGGTGGTCGCTCCGGGCATGTGGGCCAGTTGGAGCCCTAGACCGTATATAACGCTGAGTCCACCATTGATAATGACCAGTTCTCCCATTGCCGCAGCTAGTGGGGCTAGTGCCCCGACGGTATGGGCGCGAATAAGTTCGGTCACGCCTTGATCTTCATCGCTACGGGTGGCGTGGATACTTAGCGTCAGGTTCATGATTACTTGGATTAGGGCCATGAACAATAACATTTCGTTAGCAAAAATTTCGGCAGTGGTGACGCGGCCAGTGAAATGAAAGGCGCCAAACATCGCGACAATTCCGGGGCTAGCCAACGTTTGGCGAATCGCCGCAATCTCGTGTGGGGTGCCGTAGATACCGTCAAATTTAGCTGCAACACTGGCCATGAGAGCAGCCAGTACCACAATCCAAGTGACGATTCGCCAGCGATCACGCCGGCAGTTCAAACGGAGTAATAGACCAGTTTTATGGTATTGAGACATTGTGATCACTCCTTTGCGTAGTAGTGCATGAAGAGATCTTCAAGGGTTGGTGGCGTGCTTTGGAGCGCCGTAATGTGGTGTTCAGCTAATGTGGTCATCGTGGCGGCTAAACTATCGGCATCAACTGAAAATTGCCACTCGCCTGCGGCGTGTCCGGGCGTAACGGCATGTAAACCGGGAAGGGTGGTGACATCGAAGTCATCACCCAGCGTGACGGTTACTGTGGTCCGCGTTAGGTGCCGCATTGCGGCGAGACTACCGGTTTCAATGATTTGGCCCTCACGAATAATCCCAATGCGATCACACATGCGTTCCACTTCTGACAGAATATGACTGGATAATAGCACTGCCTTTCCCCGTTTTTTAAGCGCCAGTACTGCTGCTTGAAAAAGCCGCTCGTTAAGTGGGTCTAGCCCTGAAGTTGGCTCATCAAAGATGTAGAAGTCAGCTTCCTGGGAGAGCGCGGCAATGAGGGCCACCTTTTGACGATTACCTTTGGAATAAGTCCGGGCCTTCTTGGTGGGATCTAATCCAAATTGGTGACAGGGTATCCATTTGAGTCGTGTGGGCTTGGTCGTTCATTCGGAGCAGCAGGTCGATGATCTCGCCGCCAGTCAGGTTAGGCCAGAGATAGACATCGCCGGGAACGTAAGCCAATCGCTGATGAATCTGAACACTATCCTGCCAGACGGGCCGACCGAAGAGAGTGGCGGTACCACCACTGGCCCGAATGAGCCCAAGTAAGATGCGAATCGTCGTGGATTTACCAGCACCATTAGGGCCGATAAAACCAAAGACTTCACCGGGATAGACGTCAAAGGTGACGTCCTTTAAGGCACGAAAATGGCCAAAGTTTTTTTGCAAATGCTGTAGGTGCAAGAGTGGTGTGGTGCTCATGAGTCATTCCCCCTAACGAGTCTGAAATCGATTACATCGTAAGCTTATCGCTAAGGGAAGTCAATGTGAACGCCCTTTATGGAACGGTGACTAAATTTTGCTCAGTGGTATGCTAAAATAGATGCAGACGTTAGGGCGAACCGTTAGCCCTGGCAAGGAGGAAAACGGATGACAACGACAGTTTTAGCAGCAGTGCGGCAATTTTCACAAGCCAAAATGGGTGATGATGAGACGGGCCACGGATTCGACCATATTCAACGGGTCGTGGGGTTGGCGGATCGTTTGGTACAGGCCTACCCGCAAGCCGATCGGGTTTTAACACTGACGGCCGCTTATTTACACGATGTGATTGACGAAAAATTGGTCACAGATACTGTCGCGGCCAGTGACGAGGTGCGGCAGTTCTTGAACCAACAAGGGTTAACCGCTGAACAGGTAGCCACGGTCTTCTTGATTATGGATAATATGTCATACCATAAGACACTGGATGGTACAGCCAAGCCACTGCCATTAGAAGGCCAAATTGTGCAAGATGCAGATCGCTTAGATGCGATTGGGGCAATCGGCATTGCACGAGCCATTTACTTTGGCGGTCACTTTGGTGAGAAAATTTATGATCCGGCGGTAAAACCGCGGGCAGCCATGACTCACGCGGAGTATCGCAATCTTAATAATGAAACTATCATCAACCACTTTTATGAAAAACTGCTGACGCTAAAGGACTTGATGAATACGACAGCCGCTAAAAAATTGGCTGAACACCGCCAACAAGTCATGCTTGATTTCTTGGCAGAGTATAAAGCAGAATGGAACGCAGAGGCTTAGGCCCCTGTTTTTTTATGGCTTAAGTAGACCACGCTTGCTAATAAATCGGCAAATGAAGCCACAATAAATCAGGGAGATCAACCAGGCTAATGGATTGGCATAGCAAATAGCGACGAAGCCAAGTGGCGTCAGGGCTAATAGACTAGCGACTAGCCGGCCGGCCAATTCCCCAAATCCAGAAACGATGGCATAGAAGCTGTGGCCCCAGCCTTGAATGGTATTCCGAAAGATCATTAGTAAACCATGCACTGGGAAGAAGAAGGCAATGATGGTGAGATATTGTAGGGCACTTGCGGTGGTGGTAGGTGACCCGTTACCTAAAATAGCGGTGACTAAGGCCCGTCGACTGAACCATAAGATGCCAAAGGCGCCAAATGAATAGATGATTTGGATGAGACAACCATTTAAGATGCCCCGCTTAATCCGATCCCGATTCCGGGCACCAAAGTTTTGGGCTTGATAGGTGGCCATCGCTGCGCCCACACTTTCCATGGGGAGCGTGAACAATTGACGAATCTTATCAGCGGCCGATTGTGCTGCCATGATAGCTGAGCCTAGTTGGTTGATGGCATCTTGCATGATAATGGCCCCGATGGCGGATACTGAATATTCGAACCCCATTGGTAGGCCAATGGCACACATGCGTTTGAGCTTGGCCCAGGAAATCCGCCAATCAGACGACGTTAGTTTTAATTGATTCTGGCCCCAAAAGAAGCGCGAGAGGTTCAGTAACCCGCCGATAAACTCACTGATTACCGTTGCCCAAGCAGCGCCAGCGATGCCTAAATGAAACTGACAAATGAACAGTAAATCTAAAACAACGTTCACAATCAGTGAAAATACGAGGAAGTGCAACGGGTGAATTGCGTCACCAAAAGCGCGTAAGGCCGCTGCCGAATAATTAAATAAGATATTGGCGGGGATGCCGATGAAGGAAATTAGTGTAAAGGTTTCGGCCATTGCTAGGATATTATTAGGCGTGTTCAGCCATTGAAGGAAGTAGTTGGTGCCTAAAATCATCAGTGGCGTCAACAGGAGGCATAGCCCACCGGTTAACCACACCCCGTTGGTAAAATAAGACCGGGTGGTGGTGGCAGTTTTGGCGCCCACACTTTGAGACAGGGGGATGCTAAAGCCAATGCAACTGCCTTGAACGAATCCTAGAATTAGAAAGCTAAGGGGATAGTAGGCCCCCACTGCGGCCACCGCATCAATGCCAATCAGTCGGCCGACAATCAGCGTATCAATGAAGTTATAGAGTTGTTGGAAGAGTGACCCGCCAATTAAGGGCAACGAAAACAAAAGTAAGCGTCGCAGGGGACTACCAGTCGTTAGATCTAATTGATTCATGCCATCACTCCTTAAATACAGGATAGTAATAATGGGGAACCACCGTCATACACCGGTAGTTCCCCATTATTCATTGAAAAATTTTAGTCGGTTGCGTCTTACTTTTGGTCAAAGAAACCAAAATAATCGTGGGCGTTATTGTACGAAATATCTTCGACAATCTTGCCAAGATAAGCGTCATCGTCTGGAACCTGACCGCGAACCACCCATTCACCGATCAGATCACAGAGAACCCGACGGAAGTATTCGTGCCGTGGATAGGAAAGGAAGCTCCGTGAATCGGTCAACATCCCGACGAAGTTTGGCAAGAGACTTTGTTGCGCCATGATTCGTAGTTGGTCATGCATGCCTTCGCGGGTATCGTTGAACCACCAAGCACAGCCCAACTGCATCTTTTGAGTGACGCCACCTTGGAAGCTTTGCATCCCCGTTGCTAATTCGAGCCAATCATTCGGGTTGGTTGAGAAGAAGATCGTTTTAGGAATATTATTTTCCTCAGCCATATCACTCATTAATTGCATCAGTTCACCGGCAATGCCTGGTTGTGAACCCATGGAATCGAAACCGGCATCGGCACCTAATTTGCGGAACATAGGACCATTTGCATTGCGCAAAACATTGACGTGGAATTGCATGGTCCAGCCAAATTGCTTATTCAAGCGCATTAGGGCTTCTAGTAGGGCCGTTTGGTATCCGTCGATGTCGGCCGCACTGAGGTTTTGATTGTCTTGACGGGCTTTATCAATGATCTGGTTCAATTCAGGCTTGGAAGCCTTCCGGAAGTGATACGTGTTGAGACCATGATCGGAGAGGTGACCGCCTAATGAGTTGAAGAAGTCAAAGCGCTGGGCCAAAGCGGCAACCAAGGAATCAAAATCAGTAATCGTGACACCAGAGACGTCACTTAACTGGCGCAGGTAAGCGTCGTAGTCCCCTTGATTAATCCGTAGGGCGTTATCCGGCCGCATTGCTGGCAAGACTTTGAAACCGTTAGTTGCTTCTTCTTGCTTGAGCAGTTGGTGATAATGCAAATCAGAAGCAGGATCATCAGTCGTGCAGACGACTTTAACGTTAGACTTTTTGATTAAATTCCGTGGCTTGAAGTCGTCAGTCTTTAACAACGCATTGGCTTTTTCCCAAATGGCCGGAGCATTTTTGGTGGTAAAAGGTTCATCGATGCCAAAGAAGCGCTTCAGTTCCAAATGGGTCCATTCATATAGAGGATTGCCAATGGCTTTTTCAATCGTGCCCGCCCAAGCTAGAAACTTGTCATATTCATCGCCATCACCGGTGATGAGGTCTTCAGGGACCCCGTTGGCCCGTTCCAATCGCCACTTGTAGTGGTCGCCCAAACTACCATCGTTTAACCAGATACGGGTGATGTTTGGGTAATTCTTGTTTTCGTAAATGTCTTTTGGTTCTAGGTGACAGTGGTAATCAATGATCGGCATTTTTTCGGCGTGTTCGTGGTAGAGCCGTTTGGCAGGCTCGTTGGTTAATAGGAAATCTTCGTTTAATAATGTCATGATAAAATTCCTCTTTCTATGACAGATGGTTTTGATAAATTAAACGCTTTCAGTTGTTAGATGGTCAGGCGCTTATTTATTTTCTTCAGCGGCATTTTCTGCGTGAATTTCAGCTAATTTAGCAGCATTGGCATTAACGCGCTTCTTGCTCAGTGGGTAGAAGACCAATAAGATCAAGCCGGCTAAGAAGAGGCAGACCGTTGGTACACCAGTTGCTAACGTGTAGATATGGTTAATAACGGTGGTCGTTTGATCAGCGCCACCACCAGTGGAGGACTTGTAACCGATGAAGGTCAACATGAAACCACCGAAACCACCGGCGATTGCTTGGGCAACTTTACGAGCAAATGAGTTAACCCCGTAAACGATACCGTCTTCACGGACACCCGTTAAGACTTCATGGTTATCAATAACATCGGTAATAAAGGCCCAAACCATTAAGTTGAAGACTCCGGCACCTAAGGAACCAAAGAATAACATAACCAAGTAGAACAGGGAGCTTTGGGTGTGGACGATCATTAAAGTTCCATAAATGGCAGCTCCAATAAATAAGGCCACAATCGAACATTCTTTCCGGCCAAAAGTCCGGGTCATCCAGGTACTGAATGGCGCAAGTAAAATAACCGTAGCAAAGTTGAAGATCAAAGCAATCCCTAAGGCTTTGGTATCCTTAAAGTAGTCATTAAACAGGTAAGTCAATAGCGTTCCCGAGAGGTTTTGGTTGATGACGATTAAAATATCCACGACAACTAAAACAACCAGCGCCCGGTTCTCAAACATCCCTTTAACAACGCTAGCTAAAGGTACATTTTCGGACTTTTCAGTTCGTACCCGTTCGGTAGTCAGTGCGGTGGTCAGCGTGTAGCAGGCCCAGGCAATCAGGGCACAGCCAACCACAACCCAGAAGAAGCGGCTGCCAGAAATCTTTTGTGAGGCGCCGATATAGATGAACATTGGGACAATATAGCTGGTTAAGGCACTACCAACAGCGGAACCAATGGCCCGGAATGTTGACAGTGAGGTTTTATCGTTAGGATCACCACTAATGGCAGAGGCCATTGAACCATAAGGGATATTGACGGAGGAGTAGAAAATTCCCCAACCCAAGTACGTGATGAAGACGTAGACGAGTCGTGCTGGCAAAGCCCAGTCCTTAACAATCGGCACGAAAGTTAGAATAAAGGCAATGAGTAAGGGATACTTCATGCGGTTAATCCATGGCTTGAAGCGCCCACTCTTATGTAGCTTACTGTTGTCGACTAACCGGCCAACCGTGATATCGGCAAAGGCATCGACGAAGCGGGCGGTTAAGAAGAGGATCCCTACTTGGGCCCCCGTTAACCCTAAAACGTTGGTGTAGAAAATCATTAAGAAGGAATTGATGATGTTGAAGGAGAAGTTATTCCCAATATCACCAAACATGTAGCCAATTCGGTCTTTAATATTGAAAGGCGCAGCAGCCACAGTGATGGTTTTTTGTGTTTTTTCCAATGTCTGACACTTCCTAAAATATAAATTATGATGAGGGTACAGGTTGTTAGATAAAAGCAAAATACGGTTAGACGTTTAACTCATAGGCAAATCTCCTTCAAAACTGATATATAAGCTATCCACAGAATAGCACGTTCAGAAACCGCTTTCAAGGATAAATGACAAAAATCACGAAGTGAAATAAAATTGGCTTTATTTAAAAAATTGGTTAACCAATCCCGTTATATTAGCGTTTATACTTTAATCGATAGTGACCTTTAATTATTAAAAAGATGGTTGACAGCGCTTCCAAAAGATTTTAAAGTATCACTAGAGACACATTTCTGATATACCACCTAACCTGCTTTGGAGGCGCATTATGAAAGTTAGCTCAAAATTGCTGAGTATCACCAACCATCATGAGTATCTTGATTTAGTTACAGACGGCACAAAGTTTAGAATTTACTTACTAGATGAGAATATTATTCGCATCCGGGGAACGTTTGATGATGACTTCGCGCCAGAAGAGTCCTACGCACTGGTTAAGACGGTGTGGGCGGATGCAACCGATGACCTAATCGGTGACGAGCGGCAACGGGTAACCCCGATTGCGGTTGAATTGACGGAAACGGCTGACGGTTATACGGTGTCAAACGGTCGCTACACGTTGGAAATTCATGCAGAGCCTTTCTATTTTGAAATTAAAGATCAAAATGGTGTGACGGTGCATAAGGATCTCGTGAAACGGTCCTTTGTCCAGGATGATTTAGGTCGTCGTTTCCACTACAGTGCCATGGGCGATCACGATAAGTTTTACGGATTTGGTGAGAAGTCCGGCAAACTTAATAAATTTAAACGGCGTATGCGCATGCACAACACGGATTCTTTAGGTTGGAATGCCGCTAAGTCAGATCCGTTGTATAAAATGATTCCCTTCTATATTGATTTCAACACGACGACTAATATCGCGAGTGGCTTGTACTACAACAACACGCACGACTCGGTCTTTGATATGGACTGTGAACACAGTAACTACTGGTTACGTTACAGTTATTTCCAGTGTGATGGTGGCGATCTAGATGTCTTCTTCATTGGTGGCCCAACCATTAAGCAAGTGGTCGAGCACTATACGGATTTGACGGGAAAATCAGCCATGATGCCATTGCCATCGCTGGGCTATATGGGCTCAACCATGTTTTACACGGAACTGGATCAGGATGCCGATCAAGCCATTCTGGACTTTATCGATACGTGTAAGAAAAACGGGATTCCGTGTGATGGCTTCTTCCTGTCTTCCGGGTATACCTCGGGCAAGGATGGCAAACGATACGTCTTTAATTGGAATAAGAAACGTTTCCCTGATCCACAAAAATTTGTGGCGGAACTCAAGAAGCGCGGCGCACTGTTAGCTCCCAATATTAAACCGGGGATGCTAGTAACGCACCCATTAGCCGATGAGTTTATGGAAAAGGATGCTTACATCAAGACGCCTGACGGTCAAGGGAGCCAAGTCGACCAGTATTGGGGTGGCGATGCCCACTTTGTTGACTTTACCAATCCCCATGGTCGGGATGCTTGGGAGCAAAAAATGACGGAGGCCTTGCTATCAATTGGCATTACCTCGATTTGGAATGATAATAACGAGTATGAAATCAATGATACGCAGGCCGTAGTGGATGCCGAAGGACAAAAGAGCACGATTGGTGCGCTAAAGCCGATTATGCCGACGATGATGGCTAAGGCAGCTAAGGATGCCATTAATTGTTATGACGCAACGGTTCGCCCGTATTTAGTCAACCGAGCAGGATTTGCCGGCATTCAACGGTATGCCCAAACGTGGGCTGGTGATAACTATACGAGCTGGACGAATGTGAAATATAATATTCCCACTATTCTAGGCATGGGGTTGTCAGGAGTAGCGAACCAGGGTTGTGACATTGGTGGGTTCGATGGCCCGCTACCTGAACCAGAACTCTTTGTTCGGTGGGTTCAAAATGGTATCTTCCAGCCAAGATTCTCCATTCATTCTTGCAACAATGATAATACGGTCACGGAACCCTGGACGTATCCGGCTTACACCAAGTACATCAGAGCGGCAATTCAGTTGCGGTATTCTTTGGTGCCGTACCTGTACTCACTGTTGTATGAAGCCTCAACGAAAGGCTCGCCTATCATGCGGCCATTAGTTTATGAATTCCAAGACGATCCGCAGGTGGCGGAAGAAAGTTTTGAATTTATGTTAGGCGCTTCGTTATTGGTGGCTAACGTTGTTGACAAGGGTCAAACCGCTAAGTCAGTCTATCTGCCAGCAAGAGTGGATTGGTTAGATCTAAAGACGTCCCAGTATTATACGGGTGGTCAGACGATCACGATTCCGGTAGATTTAGGGAGCATTCCGATGTTCTTGAAAGCCGGGAGCATCGTTCCTCAAAGTAAGGGACTGATGAACCTGCATAACGACGTGATTGACAAGCTGGATGTGTTAATTGAACCAAGTCGCGATGCTGAATTTGTGGTGTATGAAGATGACGGAGTAACCAATAATTACCGCCAAGGCGAAACCTTAGAAACGACCATCAAAACGACGGCAACAGCTGACGGCGTTGTGATTGATTTTAGTCGGGTTGGTCAGTATCAAACGCAAGTTAAAACTATGGCACTAGCAGTTTGCTGTCCGAAGATTGCGCCGTTAAGTGTTGATTTAGCCGACCAGTCCTTGCCACGGTACCTCAATGCGGCTAAGTTCGCGGATGCCGCTGAGGGTTGGTACTTCGATGGCGAAAGTCGCCAGGTTCAAATTAAATATGCTAATCCTGAAGTGGCTGATTATGCCGTAAAGGTTAACTTTAGTGTGAAGGATTTAATTTCGATTTAGGATCTTGAGTTAAAAATGCAAGAATGATGACGGGTAGGCAATCACTGGCGGTCATCATTTTTGTTATACAGTCAGAAAAAATGGAGGCATTATTATGTTATATCCAATGGAAACAGCGTCACGAGTGGTTTTAGATTTATCAGGTGTCTGGCGGTTTATGATTGATAAAGAACAGATACCAGTTGATGTGACTCGTCCGTTGCCGGCAACCTTATCGATGGCAGTTCCAGCTTCATTTAACGATCAGACGGCATCAAAAGAGATCCGTGAACATGTCGGATACGTTTGGTATGAACGGTGTTTTGAGCTGCCCCAATTACTGCGGCAAGAAAGACTCGTTTTGCGGTTTGGCTCCGCAACGCATGAGGCCTGGGTGTATCTTAATGGCCACTTAATCACGCATCACAAGGGTGGCTTTACACCGTTTGAAGTAGAAATTAATGACGACTTAGTGACTGGTGAGAATCGACTGACGGTTAAACTTAGTAATATGCTTGACTATACAACTTTGCCGGTCGGACATTACAAAGAAACGCAAAATGAGACGGGCCAACGGGTACGGCAATTAGATGAAAATTTTGACTTCTTTAATTATGCGGGGTTACAGCGTCCTGTAAAAATCTACAGTACGCCACACAGCTATATTCGAGACATTACGTTGACGCCTAAGGTTAATTTGACCAATCACTCGGCGGTGGTTAATGGTGAAATTGAGACGGTAGGCGATGTTGAACAGGTAGTCGTCACGATCTTAGACGAAGATAACCAGATTGTTGGTACCACGAGTGGGAAAACACTGGCAATTGAGTTGAACTCAGTTCATCTATGGCAGCCAGGAAAGGCCTACCTGTATCGCGCTAAAGTAGAATTGTATCAGGCGGGGCAAGTGATTGATACGTACATCGAGGCGTTTGGCATTCGGCAAATTGCGGTCAAGGCTGGTAAATTTTTGATTAACGGGCAGCCCTTTTACTTCAAAGGATTTGGGAAACACGAAGACGCTTATATTCATGGTCGAGGGTTAAGCGAACCACAGAATGTCTTGGATTTGAGCCTAATGAAGCAGATGGGGGCTAATTCATTCCGAACGTCCCATTACCCGTATTCAGAAGAAATGATGCGGCTATGTGATCGTGAGGGGATCGTTGTGATTGATGAGGTGCCGGCAGTTGGATTGATGCTGTCCTTTACCTTTGATGTTTCGGCACTAGAAAAGGATGATTTTGAAGACGATACGTGGGAAAAATTACGGACGGCTGAGGCCCATCGTCAGGCGATCACTGAGATGATTGATCGTGATAAAAATCATGCCTCAGTGGTGATGTGGTCAATCTCTAATGAGGCCGCCAACTTTTCCAAGGGGGCCTATAAGTACTTTAAGCCGTTATTTGATCTGGCTCGCAAGCTGGATCCACAGCAACGACCATGCACGTATACCAGTATTATGATGACAACGTTAAAAGCAGATCGGTGTTTGGCACTAGCCGATGTGATTGCGCTGAACCGATACTATGGTTGGTATATGGGCAATGGTGATTTGAAAGCAGCAGAAACTGCGACGCGCGAAGAACTTTTAGCTTATCAGGCAAAGTTCCCAGACAAGCCAATCATGTATACCGAATATGGTGCGGATACGATTGCGGGGTTGCATAGTAATTACGATGAGCCGTTTTCCGAAGAGTTCCAAGAAGATTACTATCGGATGTGTAGTCGGGTTTTTGATGAAGTGACTAACTTTGTTGGCGAGCAACTTTGGAATTTTGCTGATTTCCAAACAAAATTTGGGATTCAACGCGTTCAAGGAAATAAGAAGGGGATTTTTACCCGAGCGCGTGAACCCAAAATGGTGGTTCGGTATTTAACACAACGGTGGCGGAATATTCCGGACTTTAATTATAAAAAATAGAACGCCGTATTTTGTATTCAGGCTTCAAGACACTCAAAATAACATTTATGTATTAACTAGCCCTACCAAACAATCTTACAAGACTGTTTGGCAGGGCTTTTATGAAGTGTGTAACAATGTGGTTGAAGATTTTGGCAATCTTTTCTAATGGTTCTTAGATCTGGATTAACTTGGTTTGGCGGTCAGCGACTATATTCATTGATTTTTTATTGGACCAAGGTACTATACTTATTTAACCACCAAGCTTAATGCGAGTACAACGAGTAGACCAACGAAAGAATTAACGAATTCTAGTGCGCCCCGATGATTTAGATTTCAACCCAACCGTTGTCAGTGGTTGGCGTAC